>CEPX01193851.1_pt1 | contig 42249 bp, 59 predicted proteins | sample 361361 | NCBI WGS metagenome assembly CEPX01 (sample SAMEA2619974, study PRJEB7988) | marine metagenome | biome: marine biome (ENVO:00000447); feature: mesopelagic zone (ENVO:00000213) & marine oxygen minimum zone (ENVO:01000065); material: "saline water (ENVO:00002010), including plankton...
TTTCATAGCACATTCAAAATTAACTGGCTTATTAACAATCTCTTCATATTTTTCACCAGACTTAGATAATTTATCTTCTAGCTCAAGTCTCCACCACTCTTCAACATACCCGGGCTTTAGTAGGTCAAAATTTCTATCAATAACGTCACCAAGAGGAAACAAAATATCCCCAAGATAAATTATTTCATCAATATCCTCGTATAGTTTTTTAGCAGTCTCAAAATCCTGCAATTTTTTAACAGAGCCATCCCGAAGCTTAACGATTGGGCCATCAATTGAGTCGCATGAAGTTATAATACACCCCTTGGTTGGCTTTTCAATTTTTAATTGAGTTCCATTAGACAAAAATCCTCCACTTACTCCCATCGTGGCTGGATGAAGAGAAGTCGCACTAAAACCAGAAGTTCGGCCCCTACCGTACCTAAGCCTAAAGCCGCCACTCCTGCCTGGGTGGCCATAAACTGGACGTCCTGCAACCAGATCTTTAATATAGGTTGCCACAACCTCCCCCGCTCCTCCTTCTCTCTTTTTGTGCAATTCAAGATAATCATGTAAAAAATCCCAACCAGTACAAACTAAACCATTTTTCTTCGGGCTACTCAAACGACCAAGTGCTTTTTCCGCCTTCTGGGCCAATCCTTCGCTAAAAATTAAACACATTCCACCTCTAATAAAATTTGTTTCAACTCTTTCTAGATCCTTATGATTAGAAACCTCTCTTTTGTCCGTTGGGTCACCGTCAATTTGGAAGGGCAATCTTTCTGCTAAAAAAACCATCTCGTCTTCAGTGGGAAAATATGCTAGATTTGCAACTCTTTCATGATAATCGACATTTTCTGTTACATATCGCCCAACCTCTTCCTCTGTAGGATCATATTTTGCATAACCAAAATGTTCACGCAAATAATCAATTAGCATTAAAACCAAACATGTAGCCGTGGTACCAGCTGAACGAATTGGTCCACTAAATTTAGCGATAAAATAATCTTTTCCCTCTTTTGTTTTGCCAAGACTAAGCCCCGTATAGCCCTCTGTCGGAGAAGCAACAACCCCCAAGGTCAAATACGAAAATCCAACACGTATTCCACAATCAATCGCTTTAAGTTGGTCCTCAAACTTACAAAATTTTTCTTCAGAAATTTCACGCGCAATAGCAAATGCAACAGTGGTATCAAGCCTCCCGTGCTTGTTTTCAAGTTCTAAAATTCTTTTACTAATCTTGTCAACTGGAATATCTGAATAAATAGTAGATATTAAATTAACCGCTTTTTCTGCCATATTAACCGCTAGAGGAATTTCAACTTTTCTAGCCGGATCAAATCCTTTGGAACGAGCCATATTGGCAACTTCATATTCTTTAAGAACTGATTTCTCCAGATTAAGAAAATAACCCTCTGGATTCCATACGGGGTTATTGCTCATCCTAGGTCCTCCGAATCGTCCCGATTCTTACTGCCATTCTCTTCCTTAATTCCTTCTTCTGTATTACCAAAATCCAATATCCTTATTTCTCTTGTTTTGGGATTAAAAATAGGTACTTTACATGGATCTGGATTGTTCCCTGCTTTCTCTTCAAATGGCGTGATAGATTGCCAACACGATCCTGAAATAAGAAGTATATTATTTACCGTAGAAAACTCTGCTCTATGTTGATCTCCAGTAAACAAAATATCTGGGATATTGTCAATAACAAGGCTATCTTCTTCGCATGGTATATAATCTGCAAGACCGTGGAATGGCGCTAAATGACGCCTTTTTAGCATTTCTCTAACAACTTTGGTCGGAGCATCATGCTTATATTTTACTCTTATTTCAGGAAGTTCATTTATAAAATAATTTATACTGGCACCGTGATACATCAAAACACTAAATTCGGCTACTTCAACAAGTGAGGGATTTGGAACTAAGTGTAAATTTTCTAAATCATACAGGCCGGGTGCAAATTTTTTATTAATTATTGGCTGGGGTTCCCCAACCCAAACTGCATCATGCTGGCCTGGACACATTATAATTTGAACATCTCGCCTAATAAGGCTAAGTAGTTCTTCAAGTTTTTTATACTGCCCGGCAGTGGTTTTAATATTCAAATATTTTTCCTGGCCTGGACCATGATTCACGCCATCAACTGCATCTCCTGCAATAAATAAGTATTTAATTTTTTTAGCAAGTTCTTTTTGGTCACCAGAACCCTCTTCCCCATTTAGCCATTTTATAAATTTTAAAAAATTCTCTTCAAGAAACATCTTGCTCCCGATATGCATATCACTGATGAATGCAATCAAATCCTCTTCATTTGAATACTTTTTGCAACCGATTGATGCATCGGGATAAATAACACTATTCGCAAATAAAATATCTCCTCCTCCATTTACATTGATAGAGATAATATCATCCTCTAAAATTGATTTACCAACGCTAAAAAGCTCTGTCTTTGAACTGTTAATTAGAACCTTTGATGCTCCAGTTAAATCTTCTACCTCTAAAAGAATATTTTTATTTTTTGTTATCTTTTTGTCTAGAACCGCAACAATAATAGTATAATTTCCCTTGCTGTATCCAATTTTTCTAATTGACGTTAAATTCTCCAGATTTTTTTCCTCTAAAATATTCCTAATTTTCTCGTATCTACTCTTAAAATGACGAGTAAACTCCCTTACTGTAATTTTTCTCTTAGTAAAAGCTGGAGAAGACAATACATTAACATTTTTTACTTTGGGTTTTAACATTGTGTTATTAACAAAGGCTTCATCACCCAAGGGTGCAATCTCATTATAGAGAATTTTTGAGAGAATTTTTGAAACTGAATTTTTATTATTAGACTTTAACAGGTTGGTCCTAATTTCATCGATATTTTTAATGAAAATATTTTTATTTAATATTTTATTACTTAATCCTGAATTAGAAATCGCCTTTACTAATTTCAAAATATTTTCATCCGAAAGATGATTCATCAGGTCACGAAATTCTAAATCTAGTAAAATTCCATTTCTCATACATTCTTTTAATAAAATATCAACCATTTTATTTATAAAAACGAAGCACTACAGATGATTGCATCTTGGCCTCAGTGATTTTGTTTAATATTTAAAAAAAGCAAAAAGACTTTTTATATTTTTGTATGCTAAAATAGCAATTATTTAAAGACCTAGATTCTCTGCCAACATATCTTCAATTTTTTCAAGAAGCGTGTTTGATATACTAAGTCTTATTTCTCTGGTTCTACCATGTCGACCCTTGCTAATAACTTTTGCATTAATTATACCAAGCATATCGATATCCGCTAATATATCACTAATCCTACGTTGAGTCAGGCTATCGGTTTTTGTTCTTATACAAACATCCTGATAAAGATTATAGACATCACCTGTAAAGAATTTATCTATTTTATGAGTTTGTTGTTGTCTGGTTAGTTGAACAATTGTATATAATACAAGTTGATGTTGTTTTGGAATAGTTTCCACTATATCCAAGATTTTATCCTTTTCTATTTTATGGTTTGCAAGATCTATATAGTCCTCCTCAACCTTCTCTTTAGATTCTCTCTCTGAGAGCTCTCCAGCGACTCTTAATAAATCAAGGGCTCTCCTTGCATCACCATGTTCTCTAGCCGCATAAGCGGCGCATTTAGCTGTAACACCAGGGTTGATGACGTTCTCGTGAAAAGCTAACTTGCATCTCTCGTTTAAGATATCTTGAAGCTGAATAGCATTATATGGGGGGAAAACAAATTCTTCTTCGCCAAGACTACTTCTAACTCTCGGGTCAACATGGTCTAAAAAGGTTACATCATTACTAATTCCGATTAGAGAAATTTGTGCATTCACCAACTCTTGATTTAAACGGGTCATAGAATATAGAAAGGTATCACTCATTTTTTTGATTGCTTGGTCTATTTCATCAAAAATAAAGACAATTAATTGCTTTTTACTATCCACAATTTCAATAAATTTTCTCCAAACCTTATCTGTTGGAAGACCTGTTGCAGGAACACTTCCTCCTAATTTTTCAATTAATGCTGCCAAAATTCTATATTCGGTATCGGCCACTTTTCTAAGTTTACAATTTATATACTCAAATCTAAGATCTACCTCTAACTGTTCTGCTTTTTTACTTAATTCATCTTTTACATACAAAACACTCAATGTTTTACCTGTTCCTGTTTTTCCATAAACAAACAAATTACTAGGACGCTCTTCCCTTAAGCTGGATGCTAATATCCCTGCAATAGACTTAATTTGTTCATCTCTGTGAGGAATACTTTCTGGCGTGTATCGAGCTTGCAAAACAGACTTATCCTTAAAAACACTATTGTTAACAGCACTCTCAAAAATTTCATTCAACTCAACTACCATTTTTATACAAAAAATAAACCCTTAGAGTATTTAAATATTACTACATTGGAAGCTATGGTTTCATTGTCCTCTATTTCCTATGGAGATTAAGTTAATTTTACACCTACACCATTATTTCCTATGCAACTTACCTCGATAAAACTTAAAAATTTCAAATATTCTTTATATATACTATAATATACTATAATATAATATATATAATATATAATATAAAACTTTATAAATGAAATACTTAAAATTTCAAATGGAAAAACACCTATTTCTTTTTAAAAAACCTCCAAAGGAAACAAGGGGGTCAGAGATTACCTCAATAAAACCAACCAATCTAATGAAAATATTTTCAACATCTCTCGTTAATATATATACCAAATCACACAAACATTTATAAATATCTTCAATCAAATTAACCTATGGATAAAAAACCGTTCAAATCTCTCCTCGGGAAACAGGTTGTAACAAAAGAAGGTAAAAAACTAGGAATTGTAAAGGATATAACGTTTGAAACAAGAACAGGGGAGTTAATCCATGTTGTGTTAAAGGATCTTACAACCTATACGGCAAACCTATCGCTGGAAAGAACATCAAACAAAGAGGCATTAGTCCCATATAATTCTGTAATAGCAGTAGGAGATTTTGTAGTAGTCTCAGAAGAAGACTTATTATAAATTAAAACACAATAAACCTTTTAAACCCTAATAAATAGGAAAAACTATGGAAATACAAATAACCTTAATGAGCTCAAGATTGACAAAAGTAAGTGGGAATAGAGAAATGGAATTCTCAGGAAAAATCTCAATGAACCAAAATATTAAAATTAAAAGTATGGAAAAATTTAAGCCAACCAATTCAAAAATTGAAAGCATAAAGGCTGACTATTCCTTTGAAATAGACTACGGAGAACTAGGAAAGGTGGAGATAGAAGGAATTCTTTTTTTAGGAACAGACTCTAAGACAACAAAAAAAATATTAGAGGAATATAAAAATAAAAACTTCCAATCAGCAGAACAAATAAAAATTATGAATATGATTATACAAAAAGCATCCATAAGAGCTTTTGAGATAGAAGAAGAGTTGGGCTTACCAATACATATAAGATTGCCAGAATTAGCCCCAAAACAATAAGTTATTTAAACTAACATTTCTAAGATCCTTTATGAGAGGAGAAAATCAAAATAAAAACCAGAACTTTCTTTTCAAAAAACCACTCTTAAAGCAAAATCACCGAAGAAAACAGAGGGGGATGATCCAAAATAGAAAACCATTCCCAGAAAATAATGACCCTTCGACATTAAACATTACTAATGAAAAATTATGGAGCATGAAAAACATACAAATTGCACTAGTGGTTGGATTTGTGTTACTTATAGTAGACCTCATTCTGCTATTCTCACTAAACACAGGACTATCAGGATCTCTTATAATAGTATTAATTAGCGTAGTATTATACGCAATTGCATTGTACTTTCTTCTCAATCCACCATATCAAAAAACCATAGAGAAAGAAAGGACAAAACAAATAGAAAAACCAACAATCAAAGTAATCGAGAAGAAGATAGAAAAACCAGTAATAAAAATTATAGAAAAACCAGTCGAAAGGATAAAATACATTGAAAAACCAATAATAAAGAGGGTTTCAGCCCCAGTAACTATACCAGTTAACAAAAATCCAATGAAGGCATACCCATATGTAGCATCGGTAAAATCAAAAACTATTCACGCTACACATACAACAGCTGGACGGATGATTAAGCCAGAAAATAGAGAATTTGCCAAAGACATAAAAGAATTAACAAAAAAAGGATACGCAATAGGGCATCTAAACAATAACCCGAGAAAAACTTCCGCGAAGAAAGCAAAAAAGAAAATGACTAAGAAAGCAGCTAGAAAAAAATAAAGGTACAAATTTTAACAACTTTTCCACAACATTTTTAAAACCGAATAACTCTAGATCTTTATGCCAAAAATATCAAAACAAAAAATCCAAAAAATCAAAGAGCAAATACTGTTCTATTTATATTCAACATTCCCTAATCAACCATTTACGTCAGACATCGCAACAGAGCTTGCAAGGGACGAAGAATTTATAAAAATTCAATTAATAGAGCTAGAAAAGGAAAAACTTATAATAAAAATTAATAGAAACCCAGAAGGCGTAGTGTATCTCAGGAGGTTAAGGTGGAGAATTTCAAATAAAGTTCATGAAGCATACTCAGAAAACCAATAGCCATATTCAAAAACATACATTCTAGAATATATAATATTATAAACTCTTTTTTTGTCAATATGTTTATGGACCTAATAAAAGAGGCTTTTAGCAGAATCAAGAAAGATATTTATTCCATCCAGGTAGAACTAGCAACCTTAAGACAAGAAGTACAAAATATTGCTAAAAACCAAGTCCCAACTACACATCAAATAGTTCACCGATCGGAGACCCAACAGACAAACAGACAACCCCATCCAACAGACACTCCAACACAAAATATAGCCGCAGAGCCTCTTAAAATACAAAATATACCATTTTCCATAGGAAATGGTGGGGTTCCAACAGACAAACAAACAGACAAACAAACAGACAAACTGGGAAAAAATAGGTTGTTTCATAAGCAAAACACCTTTGATGAGGCGGAAGAGGTCAGACACTCACTTGATAGCTTGAAAGAAGAAATAAGGCGCAAATTCCACTCACTGACGCCACAAGAGATGCTTGTTTTTACAACGATCTATAGCTTTCAAGACCAGAACAGGCAGATAACCTATAAATCTATAGCTCAGCATTTAACACTCAGTGAGTCGTCAATAAGAGACTATACCAACCGCCTCATTTTAAAAGAAGTACCAATTATAAAAGAAAAGGTTAATAATAAGCAGATTCTGCTCTCAATCTCCCCAAGCTTGCGAAAAAACATATCATTATCGACGATAATTGCATTAAGAGATGCTTAAACAACAAAATTATTTAACTAACTTATTCGGCTTAACGGCCAACTTTCCTTAGGTCTCTTTTAACCCCAAATCTTACTTATTTGAGCTTGTCTTTTAGTTTTACCGTCGGTAAAAATTAAACTTAGACACTGGATTGTCAAAAGGCTTTTCTGCAAGCCCGCCAATACTCTCTTTTCTGCCTAAAACAAGAGAAAAACACCAATATCCACTAATTACACCCATTTGTAAAAATTAAACTTTTTAACCCTCACAATTCTATTTTTTTAGTGATTTTTCTCCTTTTTAACTCTCACTTTTACGCTTTTAAGCATCTTTTTTTTGTTCTCAGTGCTAATATACAGTCTCTTCTTGCCATTTAGCTCTCGTATTTCTTCAATAATTCCAGGATTCTTCTGTTTTATATTATTTATTTGTCCACGGATAGTACTTTTGTCCTTTCCAAGAATCATACTAACATCCTCATAGCTTAATTTGTTTTCATTATTGAAAAACACATATACTATCGCCCTCTCCATCATCGTCAACTGTTCTAAATTGCCTGTTTGAACAGCTGTTTGGACGCCTGTTTGGACAGGGAGCCTGTTTGTTTGTGTTTGAACAGCTGTTTGGACAAGCTCCTTGGCAGGAGGGATAATCCCAGGATTTAGAAAAGAAATGCTATTTTTCATCTCATCAACTACCACATTAAGGGCAACAATATCAGATCTCAACTTTTCTATGTCTGTTTTATAACTTTCGGATTTCACGTCGATATGTTTAATCCAGTCCCCAACTTTTCCAATATCACCCTTCACATTTTCAAAAGAATCTTGAACTTCCTTTCGTAGTTTGTCAACTTTCTTTTTACCACCCAAAAAACCAAACATCTTAATCAATAAAACACACCTTTACTTATAAACCTTTCTGTCTGTTTGGACAGCAAACAGCACACAAACAGCCGTTTAGCCCACACAAGTGCCTAATTTTATGAAAAAATGATAGAAAAATGATTTACCGACGGGAAAAATACTGCCACACAGTGATACAAACACCCATCCAAACACCTGTCCACGCCTGTCCAACACGTGAGGGATAAACAAACATTGTCCGTCCAAAAGCAGAGAAGGCCAACCTCACAAATATTTATAAACAAACAATACCTAAAAAAGACATGCATTTCAAGCAAAAGGCAACCTATTCTTGGATAATCTCTTCAGCAGTATTAGCACTCTCTATACTCTTCCCAATAGTCCCATGCCAGACAGGAGCCAATGTGCCAAATGCAATTTATAGCTGGAAAATGTGTCGCCTAAGTCCAGATCTAATGTGTACAACAGAGCTAAAGACCTTCTTTTTCGGATATACCACCTCAATGACGGAATCTTATCTAATCCTGTTGGTATTAGCACTTCTAATTACATTCGGTGCTTTTTCAATATTGACAAGAAAAAAGAATTAATACACTAAGAGACAAAAATCAGCAACTTACTTAATGTAATGCAAATAAGCTAGATTCTACATATAGGCAGAGGCCATTCGCTAGACTTTTCATACTATAAACAACGCAAGTATCCAAGTATCCAATGTCAAACAGAAATCACACAATTAGCCGACTAAGATCCTAGCCCAAATCTCGGGAAAACACCCAGTCGCCATATTTAGAAAATACCCATCAGACCACATAACATAGAGCACACAGTATTGACATTCTAAATAATCAAAAAACCACAGAAAAACAGATTTTAGAGCTTAGTTCGCATAATATACATTGTATGAAGTTCTTACTGTACAAAACGAACGAAAATAGCCCGTTCCCACAAAGTTTTTATATGCGAACGTTCTAAAAGTGGGTGATAAAGGAGTGTGACAACTGCAAGCAGGAAAAAGACCATCATGCCAAAGGGCTTTGCTATAGTTGTTACAAGAAGCTATATTTCAAGCCAAAAATCTTAACCTGCAAGCGATGTAAAAGAAAACTTGCAATACATGCTAAGGGATTATGCGCTGGTTGTTACAACTACACATTTCACCAAGACAAAAACAAGGCATATCAACAGCGGAAAAAGAACAAAATTAGCATAAAAACATACCAAAAAACAACTGAAAAGTGTGTAATCTGTGGTTTTGACAAGGTAGTGGACATTCATCATCTCGACGCCAACAAGAAGAATAATGCAGAAAGCAACCTAATAGGCCTTTGCCCGAATCACCACAGGATGATTAACAACTATAAATACAAGTTTGAAGTGTTTGCTGAACTTGCAAAGCTAGGATACAGGCTCCCAATCAGTGAAAAAGTAGATTATCATTCACTATCTAGCCAAAAAGCACAATAGTTTACATTAGCAAGTGCATCCTTTCTGTTAAATGATTGATCTATAGATGATATCTTTTCTACTTAGACAAAAAAGTACTCTTGAGACGCTTTAATCAGCCAAATCAACCATTAAAGTATAGATTAGCTAAACTTTATGAAATAAGTTCGTACAACCACAATAAACTACCTTACAAGAAAAAGAAAAGTGAGAGTTAGAATAGCTTAAAAAATTAGAAAAGTGAGTTTGGCAACAAATCCCTACAAAAAAAGAGAAAAATGAGGGTTAAAATTAAAGCAATAAATAGAAGAAAAAGATTATCTCCACCGACGATAAAATCCAAGCAAACGAGTGGGGCGAATCTTCCAGATTAAACCAAAAGATCAATAGGCCGCTACACCGAATAACTCCATAAAGACAAGACATAAGTTTAAATAGAAGTTCGCACAATATCTAAAGAGGTGAAGATGGATAAAGGCCAATTTTTAGAGATTATTGAAACAGAATTGTCAATTTCTAAGCACTCACCATACACAATTAGGAATTACCTAGACGCCAATGCTAAGCTATTAGACTTTATACAAAAGGATCCTGAAAATATAACGTCTGAAGACGTAAAGACCTACATGGTAAAAAACCTCCAAGATTCCAAGGCAAGTTCTGTAATCCTTTTTTTGGCCGCAATCAAGTTTGCTTATACCCTAGCTGTCAAGAGAGATATCACAATTTCAATAAAACGTCCAAAAAGGGAAAAAATATTGCCGACAGTTCTATCTAAACGAGAGGTAAAACTTCTCCTTAATGCGATTCCAAATCAAAAGTCCAAACTAATTCTATCAATAATTTACGCTTGTGGGATGAGGGTGTCTGAATTAACAAACCTAAGGATTAAGGATCTAAACTTCAATGAAAATATAGGACACATAAAACAATCAAAAGGAAAAAAAGACAGAATTTTCAATATACCCTCATTTTTGGAAGAAGATCTTCAGAGTCAAACAAAACGACAAAAAGAACTCGGGATGGAATTCTTGTTTACGGGGCCAAAAGGTAAGCTTTCAACAAGGAACATCCAAAAGATAGTCAAAAAAGCTGCACAAAAGGCTAATCTCTCAGACGAAGTTCATACACACACTTTGCGTCATTCATTTGCAACACATTTATTAGAAAATGAAGTAGACATTAGAAAAATACAGAAACTTTTAGGGCACAGTTCAATATCTACAACCGAAATTTATACACATCTTTCCACGCAGGAGCTAAAAAAGATTAAATCTCCAATAGATAGCTTATAAAAAATAGTAAATCAAGAACAGCGAAAATCTCCATCAACAATCTTTTGAATAATGCGCTTCCTTTCGCCCGGCTTCATGCCTTTATATGCAGGAATGAGCCCCTTATGTATTCTCTCGTCAAATAGTTGATAGCTTTGTTCGGCGCTAAGGTCAAGAAGTCCATTGGCAACAGCATCTCTTTGAGACAGAGGAACCTCACGCACAAAAGCGCATATGCTACCAAGAACTTGCGCAAATTCGTAAGGGATATGATGCGAGGAGGAATGATTTGAAATGTCAGACAACAGCTGCGAAGGGTCATCGCTAGAAGATAAAAGACTTACCAAATTTGGAAACGCAGAAAACAATTGTAGATTACCTTTACTGTTCATAGATATCAACTTCTCTAATGTTTCTATCGCGACGGTCGTATCTTGAGGGAATCGCTTAATCTTCTTATAAAATTCACCAACATTCTTCAGATCAACAACTCCAAGTCTGTTTAACTCAATAACATCGTAATAGTCTTTTTCTCTAAGTGGATCCATGGCACAAGTTTTAGATGCAACGATAAAATCTCCATTCATGAAGTAGTATTTTGTTCCATCGATCACAGTAGAGTCATAGTTGGCAAGCGCTTCTTCTTGGGAAACAGAAAAACAGCTAAAAATATTATTTGGAGTACACGAGTGGACAGGATACTTTTCCCCATCAAGAGCCATAATATCAAAGTCAGAGATTTGTCGCCTATTTGCACTATTTTCTTTTTCTTGGTGTAGCCTAACCGCGGTACCACCAAGAAATAAATATTTCATACCGGAATTTTCCATTTGAGGATGCTTTCTCGTAAATTCTGCGAGACTAGTTAAGTCTTCCATTCATTTTTTACAATAATTTCTTATTTAAACCTTTCGATTATGTAACCCTTATAGAATAACAACAATGCAGCTAGGAGTATCTATCTGAAAGAGGTCTGTCTCATTGCTCGTGCTTTAGAATCCCCTGGCTTACAGGTCTCTTTCCTTCGAGTGTCTGCAATCAGTAGAGTTCTATCATAGCTGATAAACGCTCTCTTAACATCCTCATTCTTTGTAAACTCAACAATTGCTCTAGAAATAGCCAATCTACTGGCCTGTATTTGTCCAGAAACTCCACCGCCCTTCACATTAACAGAAATATCAAAGTTTAATTTGCCCAAGACATCATTCGCGATAATAATCGGCTCACTCACTTCTAGCTGTAATAGATGTGGATAGCTAGAAATTGGTTTCTTATTAATTGTAATTTTTCCTGTCCCATCAACAATAGTAGCTTTAGCAATAGCCTCCTTTCTTTTTCCAGTCACAACAAGGTTATTCATTTCAATGCCTCCACAATTTCTTTCATATAACTATATTTCATTGGCTTTCTATGCTTAAACTTCTTAGCAGCTTTCAATTCATCCTCTTTAAAGCCACTCTCTCCATCATAACACTTTAGCCTCCTGTGTGCGTCTCGTCCCTTTGCCCTATCCCATGGAAGCATTCCCCTTATAATTCTCTTAACTAATCTATCTGGTTGCCTGATATAGATGGGGCCTTTCAAAGAACTACCCTGCCCCATTTTTCTTTTTTGTTTAATCCTGTCTACAAAAACTTTTTTCTTTCCAGAAACAATAAGCTTCTCGCAATTAACCAGATCAACAAATTTTCCTTTCAAAAGCTCTTTAGCAACGAAGCTGCCAACCCTTCCAAGAATTCCTTCAGAACCATCCACAATGATCTTAACCATTATCTAATAACCATCAAGCCGTTTAATTCTGGATTTTTCTTAATTTCTTCTTGAAGAGATATAAAGCTGCCCTTCGATTCCTTAATTTTTTCAATAGCCCTATCGCTAGCACTCCATGCAACAATCTTTTTAGGACTCTCTAGGTCTCCAGCACTCAATATCTTACCACAAACAAGAGTATCACCTTCAACGTGGGAAAGATCCTTAAGGTTAATCGCCGGCCATCTCCTTTTGGGCTTAGCTAGTTCTTTAGCAACTTCAGGATTAGTTCTTTTTAACTTAATGATAGTTTCAACTAGAAAAGGATCTTTTTTCCTTTGTATTCTCTTCTCAATCTTTGTTTTGCTTATTTTTCTTTCCATTTTTTCTTATGATCAAATGAGGGAAGGAGGATTCGAACCCCCGTAGGCAAAAACCAATGCGCCCTTAACGCATCCCGTTTGACCGCTCCGGCATTCCCTCGTTCTATGTGGGAAACTTTTAATCTAAGTATCAATTCGCAAATTCAAATTGCGAACATAAAAGCAGCTCATATATAATTATTTGAGCGCTTTCAAAACAGCATCTAATTCGCCCTTCAGAGTTTCAGCTGCGCTTGTGAATATCTCTCCAACTTTCATTTGGCCCCAAGATTCAATAACAAATACCAAATCATTTCCAAAGCTAATTTCGATCCCAGGGTATTTCTCAACATCTTCATTATCTAAAACACATTTCCAAGCGTCCTTAACCTTCAATTTGTCTTTAAACTCAAAAACTTCAGGATAATTTTCTGCAAGTTCAAGAAGCGCTTCTCCTTCCTTGCCAATCTTTATTGTAGGGTATTGTCTATAAAACATAAGGCCAGGTGTAAACTTAGAATGTTCTCTGCCAGTCCCAACACCAGCACGGGCAACAACTTCCAAGGTTTGTCCATTTTCCAATAGAACAATTGGCATATCCGGGTAAATAACACTATCTCCCAATTCTCCGCTCTCAACAATAATACTTTCTTCTTTCCCAGCTTTTTTCTTAAGTTTTAATTCTAAAACCTCACCTTTCTTGAGCTTTTGATTTTTTAAAGGGAGAAGGCCTAATCTGTGTGCAATTATTTCATCGTAGAGAACACTGTCATTTTTATAAACATCACATTCCGCAATAGCTAAAACAGGTATATCCATAACAGATCTTCGAAGGGCATTTGCTAAACTAATATCTAAATTAGCCTTCCAAACCATCTTGTCATTGTTTTTTTCTATAAGTTCCATATTATTAATTTTGATTTCGAGTTTTTAAGTCTATACTCTACGTCCTCTCCGACCTCCTTTCTTCTTTGGGCCACCACGGGGGATCTTAGTAACATCACTGATGCTCCTAATCCTAATACCTTCTTTCGTTAGTGTTTTGATGATTGCGTTTGCTCCTGGCCCGATTCCAGTTGCACCTGTTTGACCACGCATTCGAACTTCAAGATTCGTAACCTTATAATCCCTACACATTTCCTGAATTCTCTTCGCTATAAACATAGCAATAGTTGGATTAGCTTTCATTCTATTGTGTTTTGTAACAAGGCCGCCAGTAACCTTCCCAATAGTATTCCCGGCCAGATCATTCAAGCTAACAACAGTATTATTGAAACTAGCATAAATATTCAAAACAAAAACGTTATCCTTGATGTCTTTAGCCATTATTCTTTAGCCTCCAATGCAGCTTCTTCTTTTACTTCCTCTGCCGGTTTTTCTTCAGCTGTTTCTTCAACGGGAGCAGCTTCTTTAACCGGTTTTATCTTCTTGGGCCTAACTTCTATTTGCCCCTCCAATTCTTTAGTAACCCAAAAAGATGGGCTATTAACAACAGAGCCATTGACTAAAACATATTTGTGAACTACTAGCTGTCTTGCCTGCTTTACTGTCCCAGCCATTTTCTTCTTAAATAATATTGTTTGGAGTCTTCTGTCGAGTATGTCCTTCTCATTTAAACCAAGGACTCCAGAGATATCTTTTACGGCAATACCTTTTTTGTTTAACTTTTCTATGAGTTTCTGCTTTTCTTCATCAGGCTTACTAATTAAATCCTTAGCCCTTTTTCTCAACTTACTCGTAACGCTTTTTGCCTTCCAGATCTCTCTTTTATTCTTAAGCCCATATTCACTAACAATCTTATTCTCTTGATCGATTCGTTCTCTATCAAAAAGATTTCTTGGTCTATCATAGCTTTTTCTTTTTCTTTTTATATCTCCCATCTTATTTCTTTTTAACCCCCGTGACACCACTTTTCTTTCTATTTTTTCTAAAATTAGCCTTAGTTCTTTGTCCTCTAACCGGCAGACTATTCATATGTCGAACACCCTTATAGGATCTTATCTTCTTAAGCCTCTTAAGATCAAATTCTTTTTCTAATTTTAAATCTGCGCCATTCATATGCTTATCTTCCCCAGTCTCAAAATCCTTTTGTCTATTTTTCATAAATCCAGGAACTTCAGGATTATCGATAAAGCCCTCAATCTTGGAAATCTCTTCTTTGCTCAATTCACCAATTCTTTTTTCCACGCTAATTCCAAGAACTTTGCATAAAGCATTCCCAAGAGACCATGAAACTCCTTTGATCTTTTGAAGCCCAACTAAGACTTGTTTACCAGAAAGTATGTCACTACCTTTAATCCTGATTAGTCTTTCATGCTCTTCCATTTTTTCTTTTGTTTTTTCCATATTATGAAATAAATAAGTTATATCTCTGCATCGTCGTCAATTCTTCCAATATTCTTTTCTCAACGCCCCTTATAGGGTCCGGAATATTCGAAACACGATTCTTAATGTCTTCCACGCTTTCAAATGGTTTTTCTTCTCTTGCAGCCAAAATAGCCGTAGTGTGTTTTTTACCAAAGCCTGGGAGTAATTCAATCTGGTGAAGTCGGGTATTTATAGGTTGTGATTCATTAAAGAACTTAATTACCTTTTCAGAATCTTCGGCCATCTTCTTCTCAACAAATTCTTCCAATTGGATTTTTGAAGTTTCAGTTAACTTTTCACGAGGGCATCTACCTAAAATATATTGAACCTTGTCTCGCTTATCTTCTCCGATATAGACTTCCTCTCCAACTTCAAACTTAATTCCTCTTCGGGGAACAAGCAATAGGAGAGTAAAATTTTCCTTACCAATAGACTGAGCCACTGGAAGCATTTTCTTTTCTAAAGGATCTCCGTAAGGAAGGAAGTCTAATATTAGTGCGTTTTCTTCTCTTGCCATTTTCTAAACTAATAATTTTGTGTGACATTGAGTATCTTAGTAACTTCTTCAGAATCTAATGAGACATCACTCAAAATTTTATTTAGTTCGCTCGCCTCTTTAGGAACAAAGTCAATTATCTTAACAATGTGAGATTCCTTTAATTTTAAAAGTTTAAGCTCTACAAGTTCTTCTTTTAGTTTCTTCGCTTTCTCAAACGGGAGAACATCAAAATTCTTAATAAAGTCCTTTATCTTCTCAGCTTTTTCATTGTCTCCGACAATAGAGTTAACTTCAGCCATACATATAGGTTTTTCTTCTTGTATTACCATTTTAAACTTTCTTTAAATGAACTGGATGAATTATAAATGTTTTCATCTTGTCCTTATCTTTTATTTCAACAATCTTAAAATTTCCTCGGGTGCCAGTAACCTTTCCAACCAATCCCTGTATTCTACTTGGGAATGCAGCCCTAACGCCTTTCTCTGCGACAATAGCTACACGGTCACCATCTGATAAATTCTTAAAGTATTCACTAAGTCTAATCTTTCCTCTCTGTCTGACTGGTTTTTTCTTTCCCATTTTTTTAAAATAACAACAAGAATCATTCTCGCTGTCGATGATCACAACTCGGACAGATAAACTATCCTATTAGATTTAGAAAATGACCCTTTAAAAATCTTTTCACTCCAGATAAGCAACTAAATCTCTGTAAAACTCTGTGGAGGAAGCTCGCTAAGCTTTAAGCCTTCGAGGCTTTCACTATCTTCCCTGGGAATTTCGGTCTCAAATTCCATTGATTCCTCGGCGGGGATAGGCTCTTCACCTTCCCCAACCATACCAAGTTCCAGGTTGCCATTGCCTCTTTCCTTCTCCATATTGTCAACAATAGCATTAGCCATCTTCTCGCCCCAAACCTGATACATACATTTTTTACAAATGTCTACAACAGAGCCTTGATCGATCCCAGTAGAACAATAAATACAGTTTTTCACCATCTTCTACATTTCCTGACAATATCACTTTTTAAATATTTGTGAGATTAAGAATACGCTTTCGGCAAAACCATTAAAAACCTACATTCCTAGGAGATATTATGCAAGAAAAATGGGTAATTAGTCTTGGGGGCAGTAGGATTGTTCAAGACGAGGTAGATTTAGAATTCCTCAAAGAATTCAGGAAGCTAATAAGTTCACACCCTTCAAAAAAATTTGTAGTTGTGACAGGCGGCGGAAAAACAGTAAGAACTTATGTAAAAGCTATGCGAAAACTAGGCAAAACAACAAAACAACAATCAAAAGTAGGAATTGCTATAACAAGATTCCATGCGATATACCTAATGAAGCTTTTCGGGGAAAGTGCAAACTCAATTCTACCTAAGACCATGAAAAAAGTTGAGTCACAATTAAGGAAAAATCATGTAGTTTTTACAGGGGCACTTCGTTATGGGCCAAAACAAACAACGGATAGCGTCGGTGCAAAGTTGGCAAGTCACCTAGGGTGTTCTTTTATAAATCTTACAAATGTAAAGGGGCTTTATACTGCGAACCCAAAGACAAACAAGAATGCAAAATTCATTAAAAATATTTCATGGAAAGATTTCAACGGAAGAGCTCAAAAAATCAAGTATTCTGCGGGCCAACATTTTGTACTAGATCAAACGGCGGCAAAAGTCATCCTTAAGAATAAAGTTACCACATATATTGTCGGATCCCTAAGAGAATTAGACAAAATAATTCGTAAGAAAAGCTTCAAGGGAACACTTATCAAAGGGTAAAACCCAAAAGCTTAAAACCATTTCTCAGGTTAGTTTAACATTGCCCACATCGCATAATGGTATTGCACTGGTCTTGAAAACCAGACCCCTCGGGGTACCCAGGTTCGATTCCTGGTGTGGGCGTTCTACCCAAACTCAAAAACCTTTTCTTCCCAGAAATAATTCAATCCCTGCGCCAATTTCTCCTTACTATTAGAATATAATGTGACAACTTTCTCACCTTTTTTCATTCGACCTTTCTTCTTATGCAGATAGACCCCAGCCCCCTTATCGTCGGGAGATCCTAAAATCCTACCAAGCGTATTAATCTTTTTATTGTCCAGCCTTTTTAATTTTCCGCCAGACCATCCAACAATAACCTTCTCGTATTTTCCTTCGACAAGAGCGGAGATCCTCTTATCAAAATCCTCCTTTCCGTTTTGAGCATTTATAATATCCTTAAACTTCTCATAAGCAAGCCCATCTTTCAACGCCTTCTTAACCTTCTTCCCAGCTCCAGAAACACCATTAAGTTCCAATAGTGCAGTGGATAAAACAATAGCTTTTCTTTTCAAGTCTTTCGGGGCATCTTTTTCATTATTCAAAACCCTCAAAACGTCTTTCATCTCAAGAACAGGGCCGATCCCTCTTCCAATTGGCATACTCCCATTAGTTAAGACAACGCGAACATTCAACCCGAATCTCTTGCCAACATGAGTAAATAATCTCTTTAATGCCTTAGCCTCTTTCTTCGTTCCAATTTTAGAGCCAGGGCCATAGGGCACATCAATTAAAACGTTTTTAGACCCCATTGAAATTTTTTTAGACATAACAGAAGCAACAAGCTGAGATGGAATATCCAAACGAAGTAACTTCTCGACTCTAATTATTTCGCCATCTGAAGGAGACATCTTTATCTTTGAGTTCCAAATCATACATCCACCTTCTTTTTGGACAATTCTCTTCAAATCTTTTAGCTCAAGTTGGATCTTGGTTATAGTTTCCATAACATCCGCGGTTCCTGCGGCAGAGGTGATAGCTCTAGATGACGTCTTTGGCAAGGCAAGTCCCAAAGAGGCGCAAATTGGAACCACTAAGGGGGTGGTTCTATTCCCAGCCACACCACCAATAGAATGCTTATCGCTAATAACCTTTCTGCCAAAGCTAATTTTTTCTCCGGTGTCTATCATTGCCTTAGTTAGATAGTAAATCTCATTGTCATCCATACCATTAAGCTTCTGTCCCGAAATGAAGTAGGCAATCTCAGCTTCAGTCATATTGTGCTTCGTAATATCTTCAATAATTACTTTCATTTCTTCTTGATTTAGCTTTTCACCTTCAAATTTTTTCAAAATATATTTCTCAGATTTTCTTGGAGGGAGAATTGTAACATCAATAGTGTCTCTAGCCTTTGTCTCAAGAGCCTTGCTAACCTCCTTTGATAAGCCGATAACACAATCACCTATCATACCTTCTGTGATATCAACAATAGCAGTAACGGTTTTTTTCTTTTTCAAAAGAACTCTATTCCCAACAAAAACTCCAAGTTTTTTTGCAGCCTTGATGTCAAGAAAGATAATTGGTTTCCCCGTAGACCATTTAAGGTTCCTTACCTTTAGCTTCATTATTTTCTAGATAATTCGTTTAGTTTTCCCTTCTGGTAGAAATCAAGAACGATAAGAGCGTAAGCCAAGATAAGAGGACCAAGGATTAAACCAAGTATTCCAAGGAAGTATAAACCACCAATCGTCCCAATCAAGCTCACGCCAAGAGGGAGGTCAGAAGATTTAGACAGCAAATAAGGCCTAATAAAATTATCCAGACTAGAAACAAAAACTCCACCATAGAAGAATAGGATTAAAGCAGACGTAATATCTCCGCTCAGCATAAGAATGATAACCGTAGGGAACCAAACAAGCCAAGCACCAAGGACTGGGATTATAGAGACCAACATTGTTAAAACAGTTAGTGTTAAAACGTTTGAAACTCCCAAGAGCCACAGACCGATACCCAAAGCTAAACCTTGAACAGCCCCGATAAGAACCTGCCCAAGCATAATAGAATTAGTTATCCCCCTAAATTCTCTTTCAAACTTCTTTTCTGTTGCTTGAGAAAAAGGTGAGATTCGGGAAATATATTTCCCTATTTTCTCAGAATCTCTTATCGCAAAGAAAAATGTAAAAAAGAAAACAACAAGTTTCAATACAAGGTCAGGAATGTTAACAAGTATTCCAACAAACTGATTCATAAACTTTGTAACAACACTTCCAATCGCTGTATTAATCTGATATCCAGCCTTTGTGGCGATTTCCTCTTCTAAAAAGGAAGGAAGCCACGCACTAACCAGACTACCGAAATCAACACTCTGAAGATTGACATAAAGATCAAAAACTTGCCTAATAAGGAGTGGTGTAAAATACACTATTGGTACGGCAATAACGAGAGCAACAAGTAGCATCAAGATTATCGCAGAGAGATTTGGCATCTTAACACGTTTGTAGATCTTAACATAGAGTGGTCGGAATACATATGCGAGTAAAAAAGCAAAGATAATTGGTATAAAAATAGGCTGTAAAACTAAGAAGGCAAGCAAAAAGATACCAAGGATAACAACAATTACAAATAATCGATTAAGATTTATACCATCTCCCATTCAGAATAAAGGCTTACCTCATTTATAAAGTTGACGAAGAGCAAAACTTATAAAGAGATTTTATTAAGGAAATACAATGGTTATGAAAAAGATTTTTGAGGGAATTTCCGATGAAGAGATTCACAATGATTTTATGAAGTTTTCTAGAGGAGAATTTAAGAATAAGTATTTAGTAGAGGCAAAAAAGCAGGCTAGTAAAACAGCGATTAAAACTTCTGCTGAATTTACAAATAGCATTGAAAAAGTTTGCTTAAAAAACCTTAAAGGACCAACGCAGCTAAGGGGGGTAATTGTTTCAACTATGGATTTGTCTGAAGAATTAGGCTTGCCTATTATCAAAAAAAGTAATTTTCAAGGCGTCAGGAAGTTGCAAATAGATACAGAAGTTGAGCCACAGAAGATTTTAGATTTAATGGAAAAATATCCAAAGGTTTTCTTTGCTTTAAGTTTCAAAACTGATGAGATTGAATTAAAGGTAAAGCCAAAAGCCCCAAAATCTGGGAAGCCTGGGAAAAATAACGAAGAAGGGCCAAAAGTTGACTTTTGCACGCTAAAGACGAATAATTCTGAAATTATTAATGAGATTTTGTTTGATGTTTCAGATTTCAAAGAGTTGAAGATAAATCACACTATCAATATAACAGATATTGTTTACCCAGACAACATGGAAGAACTTTCTCCAAAGGAAGTTAGAAAACAAGCCAAGAGAAAGGGAGTTGTTGTTAGGAATGCTGTTGTTGATGGAGCAAATAAGGTTTCTGAGAAAGAGTTTGTAGCTTAGGATCCAAAACACTTATAAACCCAAATCTCCCCAGAATTCTGTAGATGAGTTCAAAACTTAACTGTTTGAACTTGGTAATTTTGGCTTTGGTTGAAGCTTAGATTCAAACGCAGCGTGATAACTGCTAAAGGATCAGACTATTAAATTAGTCGGAAGTACAAAACATGACAGACAACAACGGAATTAGATCAGGAAGCCTGCAATTCTATCCAAGAGTGAGGGCAAAGAAAGTTATCCCTAGTGTTAACTGGAGACCTATAAAGAAAGAAGGACAAGGAGTTCAAGGTTTTATAGGATATAAAGTTGGAATGGCATCTATTTTCGCAAAAGACAACACTGAAGATTCATTAACAAAAGGAAAACGAATTACAATCCCAGTAACAATATTAGAATGCCCAAAAATGAAAATTTATTCTATCAGATTCTACAAAGACAAAAAAGCAAAAAAAGATTTGGTGATATCAAACGACAAACTTCTAAAAAAGACATTAAAAACAACAAAAAACCTAAAACAATTGGCAGAAGAAACAGATTTCAACGATGTCCATGTTATAGTATATTCATTAGTTTCAACAACAGCAATTGGAAAGAAAAAGCCAGACATGATTGAATTAGCTTTATCCGGATCAAATGAGGAAAAACTAGCATGGATCAAAGAAAATTCAACAAAAGAGATATCCATCAAAGATGTTTTTGAGAAAGGCTTGGTAGACATTAGAGCAGTAACAAAGGGTTACGGCTCTCAGGGACCTGTAAAAAGATTTGGAATCTCATTAAAAGTTTCTAAAGCAGAAAAAGGTCAAAGAAGACCGGGTTCATTAGCTCCTTGGCATCCGGCAAGAGTAACTTTCAGAGCTCCACAGATGGGCCAAACAGGATTTCATAACAGGGTATCATATAACAACTTAATTATAGAAACAGGAGACATAAAAGAAAAAGATATCAATCCATCAGAAGGATTCCACAGATACGGAAAGATAAAGACAGATTTCATAATTTTAGCAGGATCAATTCCAGGACCAAAGAAAAGAGGAATTGTATTAACAAGCCCACTTAGACCAACAAAGAAACAACTAAAAAGAAGTTATGAGGTTCTTGAATTAAGATGAAAACAAAAATAATCGACAAGGCAGGAAAAGCAGGAAAAGAAATAGACTTACCTAAAAGTTTTTCTAAAAAAATAAGAACAGATATTTTGGCAAAAGTATTCGAGGCACAAAAAATGATCCAAGCACAACCATATGGTGCTATGAAAGGCGCAGGCGCAGGATATTCAGCTTCAGGTATTCTAAAACACAAAAGACACGATTGGAAATCCTCATATAATAAAGGTATCTCAAGAATTCCAAGAAAAATTATGTCTAGAAATGGAGCATCTTTCAATTGGATCGGAGCAACTGTTTCAAGCACAAGAGGGGGAAGAAGACCACACGCACCAAGACCAGAAAAGAACGTTTTCTTAAAAATCAACAAAAAAGAATTAAGATTGGCATTAGAATCTGCATTAACAGGAACAGTAGATAAAAAATCATTAACAAAGAAATACAATAAAGAAGTTGAATCAGGAAAAGTTTTTGTCTCAGCTGTTTTAGATCTAAAAACAAAAGACTTCTTAAAATTACTTCAAAAAGTTTTAGGAGAAACATTCGCAATTGCATTAAAAAAGAAAAAGGTAAGATCGGGAATAGGAAAACTAAGAGGAAGAAAATACAAAAGGTCAGCAGGATTATTGTTCGTTATAGGAAAAGATGAATCCATGAAGAGAAAAGGAATTGAGGTAGTATCAGTTCCGGAATTGAAAATCTCAGATCTTGCACCGAATGGAGAACCAGGAAGAATCACATGTTATACAGAATCAGCAATTAAAGAAATAGAGGAACAATTAAAATAAGATGGAATCAAAAATAATCTTAGAAAAAATAAAAGCAACAGAAAAAATAGTAAGACAGATAGAAGTAGATAACATTGTTGTCTTTGTGGTAGATAGAGCAGTAAATAAACTACAAATAAAAAAAGAAGTAGAAGATCTATTCAATGTTAAAGTTGCTAGTGTTCGGACATCAACACAAAAGAACAAAAAGCAAGCATATGTAAAATTAAAACCAGAGTTTAGTGCAGGAGATCTTGCAACTAAGCTAGGAGTATTATAAAGATGGACAGAGTTTACCAAAGCAACAAAGAAACTGGCGAAACTACAGGGCATAGGACGGCATGGGAAGGACAGTATGAAGATAATGGCGTAAGAAGACCGGGCGAAACGACAGAACTGGAAATTAAATATAGTACAGCAGGGATTTTCCCGGGGATTCCTTTAAATTAATATGGGAAAGAGAATTATACAGCAGCGTAGAGGGCATGGAAGTTTAACTTACAGAGTCAGGAAAAAAGCAGGACTAGTTAGGCCAGGATATTTAACAAAATTAGAAGGAGAGTTTAAAGTCATCAAGTTAATTTCCTCTCCAGGACATTCTGTTCCAATAGCAAAGATAGCAAATAAAGAAGGTAAGATATTCTATAATTTCGCAGCAAATTTACTTTATGTAGGACAAAAAATAACAATTGGTGGGTCTTCAGTTGGAGACATAGCCAAAGTAGGAGACCTAAAGAATGGAACGACAGTATTCAATATAGAGAATCACCAATTAGACGGTGGGAAATTCATTAGGGCCGGTGGAGCGTCAGGAACAATAATGAACACAGAAGGCGACAAAGTAACAATCCTTATGCCATCAAAGAAAGTTAAAAAATTCAATAAGAACTGCAGGGCAACTGTTGGAAGAGCAGCTGGACACGGAAGGGTGGAAAAGCCAATCCTAAAAGCAGGAAGAAAGTTCTACATTATGAAAGCAAAATCAAAGTTATGGCCAAGAACAAGCGCAGTTGCAATGAATAAGATTGATCACCCATTTGGTTCCGGTCGAGGAAAGAGAGTAAAGAGTAAGATTGCTAAAAGAAACGCTGCACCAGGTAAGAAAGTAGGACACTTAAGACCGAGAAGAACAGGGAGGAAGAAAAGATAATGGCAGAAGAATTAGTTAAAAAAGATAAAGGAAAGTTCTATAGGGGAATTGAGCTTGAAGAACTTAAGGAAATGAATATTCGGGAATTCGCGAAGCTAGCGAAGGCAAGATCAAGAAGATCAATCTTAAGAAACAGTGAGGAAATTGAAAAGTTCGTCTCAAAGTGCGAAAAGAACACAGAAAGAAAGAAGCCAATAAAAACACATAATAGAGCGCTAGTAATTGTCCCAAAGATGGTTGGAAAGCTTATCCAGATTCACAATGGAAAAGATTTTGTGAAAGTAGAAATACAATCAGAAATGCTAGGTCACAGGTTGGGAGAATTTTCTCAAACAAGAAAGATTGCAAAACATACTTCAGCAGGAATTGGAGCAACTAAATCAACCCAGGCATTAAAGAAATAAAATGGTAGAAGAAACTAAAACAAAAGTAGAAGAAAAAAAGAAGCAAGAGAAAAAACCAGAAGTGAAGCCAGAAACTACAAAGCCAGAGACTAAAGATAAACCAAAAGAGTTCAAGAAAGAAACAAAAAAAGAAACTCCGAAAAAAGATAAGGTAACAGCTAGAGGAGTCTCATTAAAAATCTCGCCTAAACAATCTTTTGCAATTTGTAAAATGATTAGAGGAAAAGAGCCAGAAAAAGCAATAAAGATGTTGGAAAACGTAATCAAGAAAAAGCAACCAGTCAAAATGCCAAACAGAGAAGTTGCACATCAAAGGGGAAAGGGAATAGCAGGAGCAAAATTCCCAAAGAATGCAGCAGAAGCATTTATTCCAGTAGTGGGACAATTAAAGGCTAACGCACAAGCATTAGGAGTAGAAAATCCAATCATATCAATTGCAATGGCAAACAAGGCAGGAAAAGTTTTCAGAAAGGGCGGAAAGCAAGCAAAAAGGACACATCTTTATCTTGAAGCAATCAGCAAAACTAAATTAGCAGAAAAGAAAAAATAAAATGGAAGAAAAACAATTCGTAGGCGTAAGAAAAGATGAATACAACATCAAGCAGTTCGTAAAGAGAATGTTTGGAAAAGGAATCGTCTCAAAAGTAAAGATCGAGTATACTCCAGTAGGAGAAAAAATCATCGTTTCAACACATAAGCCAGGGTTTGTTATAGGTAAAAAAGGAGAAAAGATTGCAAGCCTAACAACATTCCTAAAGAAAAAATTCAAAATGGAAAATCCTCATGTAGATATAGAAGAGATAACACATCCAGAATTTGATGCACAAATTGTTGCAGACGATCTTGCAGTAACCCTTGAAAGATTTGGTTCCATGAAATATAAATCAGCAAGCTATAGAGCATTATCAAGAATAAAGCAAAAAGGAGCACAGGGAGCAGAATTAAGAGTAACCGGCAAGCTACCGAGCGATAGGGCAAGGAGTTGGAGATTCTCTTTCGGATATTTAAAGAAAACAGGAGATGCAGCAAAAGCTGTCGACAGAGCAGAGGCTGTAGCCGAAACAAAGAAGGGAATTGTTGGGATAAAGGTAGCAATTCTTGCACCAAACGTTAAAATGGCAGATCAAATCGAAGTTAATGAAGAACTCTTAGAAGAGATAAAGAAAAATGCTTCAACAGTCGAGGACGTTGAGGAGATTATCAAGAAAAAGAAAGTTGCAAAAAAGACAAGAAAGAAAACAACTAAAAAGGTAAAAAAGGACAAAGAATAATATGGCAGAAGAAAAGAAAGCACCAGAAAAACCAGTTAAGAAAGTTGAAGAAAAACCAAAGAAAGCTGCAAAGCCGAAAAAAGGAAACGATGCTAAATTGAAAGAACTAAAAATAGAATTATTAAAAAGTCCTACAAAAAAGAAAAGGATTAAAAAGGAAATTGCGAGGATATTAACAGAACTTAAAACTCAAAATAAATCGGAGGAATCTAAATAAAGTGGATATTTGTCCCAAGTGTGGATTACCAAAAGAAGCCTGTGTCTGTGACGAAATTGCAAAGACTCAACAACAAATTGAAGTCAAGCTCGATAAAAGAAGGTTCGGAAAAATCACGACCATTGTAACAGGATTCGATAAGGATGTCGATATCAAGGCCATCGCAAAAACTCTTAAGGCGAAGAGAGCATGCGGCGGAACAGTAAAAAATAATGCGGTAGAATTACAAGGAAACCACAGGGGCCACATAACAAAGATCCTCGAAGAACTAGGATTCAATAAGGATCAAATAAAAGAATAAAATGGTAACAAAGAAAGCAACAAAAACTAAAGAGAAGAAGGCTAGTCCTACTTGCGAGGATAAGTTTTGCCCAGTTCACGGAGAACAAAAGCTGAGAAGAAGAGGAAGGGTTTTTGAGGGAACAGTAATCAAGAAACTACCGGGCAGAGTAACTATACAATTCGAGAGAATACTAAAACTTTCAAAATATGAGCGTTATGAAAAAAGAAAAACAAAGATTCACGCGAGACTTCCAGATTGTATGGCTGACGAAGTGAGCGTAGGAGATCTTATCGAAGTTGCGGAAACAAGGCCGATTAGCAAGATGATTCACACGGTTGTAACCAAAACTAAAAAGGAGAGCAAAAAATGAATAATTTAACAAATATAAGTGATCTAGAGAATTACAGCCCAGGGGACAAGGTACAAATCAATGGAGAAGTTGGAGTATATGTTGGATTAACGGAAATCGGAAGCCCGAGGATGCACCCAGCAAGAAAATGTCCAGTCGTTATAAATATTATTGGTGAGAGAACACATGAAACCACCTATAACGCCACACCAGAAGGAAAACTGGGCGTTTTACAGGCGACAATGGGAGGAGGAGATATCACAGTTTCCTCTTTGACAATAAGGGGAACAACCGATAAAGATCGAGAATTAGCCGAGAGAACCATGCCGGGGGTAGCAGCATGAAACCAGTATCTGGAAAACCAACAAGATCTTTGAATATCGGAAGCTTACTGGAAGCAGCAGATAATAGCGGAGCAAGGATCGTAAGGCTTGTTTCTATAAAGCATGGTAAAACAAAGAAAGGAAGACAGGGGTATGCAAAGATTGCAGATTGGGTAAAAGTTTCAGTAAGAAAGGGAGATCCAAAGATGAAGGGAGAAGTTTTCGACGCAGTTGTTGTAAGACAAAAGAAGCCATGGAGAAGACTTACCGGAGAAAGGATTTGTTTTAACGATAACGCAGTAGCTTTATTAAAAGACGAAAAAGGAAACCCGAAAGGAACGCAGATTAAGGGCCCAATAGCAAGAGAAGTTCAAGAAAGATTCAAGGAGGTTGCGAAAATCGCAAGTATAGTATATTAAAATGAATAAGGCATATTCAACAATACGGCAAGCAGGGATTGCTTTTGAAAAAGGAGATACAGAAAAGGCAAAAAATCTATATTCCGAAGCACTAAGGCACAACCCTTCGGAAGTTGGAAGAGACGTAATTAATACAGGTTTAAGGTGTTGCAGGCTTGTGGAGGCAAGAGCATAGCATAAAATGAGATCATTATTTAACAAAACATGGAATAGCAGCGTTCAACCTAGAAAGCAAAGAAAATATCTAGCAAATGCACCAAATCATCTTAGGCAAAAACTACTTTCAGCAATATTAGATAGAGAACTAAGAACTAAGCACGGGATAAGATCAATTGCTATTAGAAAAAACGATGAAGTGAAGGTGATGAGAGGAAAGTTCTCCAAGAAGCAAGGAAAAGTTTTAGCAGTAAGTCTTAGGGACGCAAGAGTCCAGGTTGAAGGAATAGAAATAGCTAAGAAAAGTGGAGACAAGATAGCGGTTTGGCTAAGGCCATCAAATTTAAAAATCATAAAACTAGATGACAGCGACAAGAAAAGACTGAAAAATGTAAAAAAAGAAGTCAAAAAAGAAACTAAACCAAAAACACCGGAGAAAAAATAAAATGCACACAAAAAGATCAAAAATGCCAAAATCTTGGCCAGTTCCAAGAAAGACAAAAGCAAAGAGATTCGTGGCAATGCCAAACCACTCAAAACAAAACTCACTAAATCTTCTTTTCGTATTAAGAGACATACTAGGATTCGCAAAAACGAGAAAGGAAGCAAAGCACATCCTTCACAATGGAGACGTAAAGGTAAATAGTAAAGTAAGAAAAGCAGAAGAATTCCCAGTACAAATTTTAGACACAATTTCATTAGAAAAAATAGATAAATACTACAGACTGGAGATTGTAAATAGAAGGTTCCTACTTAAAGAAATCAAAAAATCAGAAGTAGAAACAAAAATAGTAAAAATTATTGGAAAGATAACATTAGGAAAAAATAAAATTCAAATGAACTTAGCAGATGGAACGAATATGTTGTCAAAAGTCAAATTCAACCTTGGAGATTCTGCAGTCTTAAACACAGCCAAAAACACAGTAGAAAAAGTACTTCCACTTAAGCAAAAAGCAAAAGTTGAAATCATTTCTGGGAAACACGCAGGTGAAAAAGGTGAAGTGTCAGAAATTATACAACTTAGTAGAGAAAAAGTCTATAAAATTAAATTAGAAAAAGGCGAAGTAAGCCTGCCGTTCAAAACGGTATTAGTAATAGGATAAAATGGCAGAAGAAACAAAACCAAAAATTGAAAAAGAAACCAAGAAAAACAAGATGAAAGAATTCAAGTTAGAAAAAGTAATCTTAAATATAGGAGCGACCGGAGAAGAGCTAGAAAAAGGAGTAATTCTTTTAGAAACAATAAGTGGGAAAAAGGCAGTTAAGCTAAAAGCAGTAAAAAGGATTCCATCGTGGTCTGTTCGTCCAGGAATGGAAGTGGGAGTGAAGGTTACATTAAGAGGAAAGGATGCGATAGAGATGATTAAAAAACTACTTCCAGCACTTGACAATGAAATTAAAGAAAAACAAGTACAGAAAAACTTCTTTAGCTTTGGGATCCATGAATATATCGAAATTCCAGGAGTAGAGTACATTAGAGAAGTAGGTATTATGGGATTTGAAGCGACTGCTGTGTTCACAAGACCTGGAAAACATGTAGAAAAAAGAAAAGTGGGAAGAGGGAAAACAAAAAGGCAAGCAGTATCAAAAGAAGAAATCATAAAATACTTAGAAGATAACTTTAAAACTAAAATTATGCGAGGTAAAAGATGACAGCAAGCGACTGGAGAAAGATAACTAAGCAGTTAAGAAATAAGCCTTCGATATTAAAGAAGTTTTTAAAGCACAACAAGCCGAAGCAGAGAAAGTTCGGAGTAGCAGCACAAAGATGCGAAGTTTGTGGAAGACATGGGGCACACCTTAGCCAATACAATCTAAATTTATGCAGGCACTGCTTTAGGGAGCTTGCGGTTGAACTAGGGTTCAAGAAATACAGTTAGGAGTTAAAATGAGTCAAGATATAATTTCAGATAGCTTAAACCAACTAATGAATGCAAAGAGAGTTGGGAAGAAAGAAGTAGTACTACAGAGATACTCGAAAGTACTTTTGAGTGTTTTAGAAATAATGAAACAGAAAGGCGCAATTGATTACACGCTAAACGAAGAAGAAAAAGTTTTGAAAATTAAGATTCTAAAGTTAAACGAATGTCGTTCCGTAAAGCCGAGGTACTACTCTGGATACCAAAGCATTAACAAATACCTAAGGCGATTCTTACCGTCAAGAAACCTAGGGTCCCTAATAATTTCAACAAACCAAGGTATGCTAACACACCAAGAAGCAATCGCAAATAAAGTTGGAGGAAGCCTAATCGCTTATTTCTATTAATGAAAAAGAAACTAGAACGAACAGTTGATCTTCCAGAAGGATTTACATCAGAGATCAAGGGTAATACGATAAAACTTAAAGGGAATTCAAAAGAGACAGAAAGAGACTTCGACCTTGGAAAGGTTTTAGTTAAACAAGAAGGCAATAAAATTACTATCTCTTGCGAGAAAGCAACAAGAAGAGAAGCGGCCACAATAGGGACGACACAAGCACATCTTCAGAATATGATCAGGGGATTGAGTGAAGGATTCACATATAAGCTAGAAATCTGTAATGTACATTTCCCAATGAACGTAAAAGCAGAAGGGAACAAAGTTACTATCAAATCTTATCTTGGAGAAAAGAAAGATAGAGAAGCAAAGATAGAAGATGGATCAAAAGTAGAGATTAAAGGAACAGAGATAACTGTAACTTCCGATGACATAGAAAAGGCCGGGCAAACAGCTGCCAATTTAGAAAAAGCAACAAAACTAAAGGGAAGAGACAGAAGAATATTCCAAGACGGAATCTTTATTACTGAGAAAAATGGGAGAAAAATATAATGGCAGAAGAAAAGAAACCAGCAAAGAGAAAAGTTCCAACTTTCTTAAGAAATGATTGGCATAAGAAAATCAAATTAGGCAGAACTGTGAAGAAAAAAAGAAAGTGGCGAGGAGCAAAGGGAAGACAAAACAAGATTAGGCTAGGAAAAGCAGGACATCCACCAAGACCAAAAATAGGATATAGTCAACCTTCCAGTATTCGTAGAAAAATTGAAGGAGAAGATTTTGTTAGAGTTGAAAACTTAAAACAACTAGATGCTCTGAAAAAAGGAGATTCAATAATCGTAGCAAGTATTGGTGCAAAAAAGAAAAAATTAATACTTGACGAAGCAAAAAAGAAGGAAATCAAGATTTTAAATAAATATATGGATAAGAAAAAATGAATTTAGCAAAAAAGAAAGTCTTAGCGGCAAAAGTTTTGAAAGTTGGGAAGAATAGAATCTTCTTTGCAAACGAAAATCTGTCAGAAATCAAGGAAGCAATAACAAGGCAAGATATTACAGACCTATACAACGCAGGAGCAATCCAGATAAAAGAAGTTTCAGGGAGAAAGAAGATAGTAAAAAGAAAACATAGAAGGAGAATTGGTAAGGTGAAGAATAAGACAAACACAAGGAAAAGAGAATACGTTATAATTACAAGAAAACTAAGAAAGCTAATCAAACATCTTTCAAGGACGGGAAAGATAGATAAAGAGACATATAGACAAACAAGAAAGCAGATTAGAGCGAGAAAATTCAGAAGTAAAAGACATCTTAAGGAGCATTTAGAATAATGGTAGGATTAAGAACACAAAAGAAAAGACGAAGACAAGCGAAGACGGACTACAAACTTAGGTTAAACCTTCTAAAGTCTGAAACAGCACGAATCGTAATAAGAAGAACAAACAAATACTTTATTGCGCAAGTAACAGAAAGTCACGAATCACAAGACAAAGTTCTCATGACAGTTAGCTCAAAAGATTTAATAAAAAATGGATGGGACGAAAAAATGAAAGGATCATTAAAGAGTGTGCCAGCAGGATACCTAACTGGATTACTATTAGCAAAAAAACTTGATGACAAGAAATACATTGTAGATTTGGGAATGGCAAGAACAATCCCAGGCAACAGGATCTTTTCGGTAATAAAAGGTCTTGTGGACGGCGGAGCAAAAATTAGTGTAAATGAAAAAATGTTCCCAAGTGAAGAGAGGATCCGAGGAGAACACTTAAAAGAAGAAGTCAAGACAATGACAAGTAAAGTAGCAGGAAAACTAAAATAAAATGGCAGAAACAAGTGAAGCAAAAAAGGAAATACAAGCTGAGGAAATAGCAGAGAAAGAAATGGAAAAAGAAATTGAAGTATCTGAAAAAGTCGAAGAAAAAACTCCAGAAGAGCAGCTGAAAGAAATGAATAAGGCCGTAGAAAAAGTCGAAGAGAAAAAAGACGAAGAGATTTCTAAGAAGGCAGATGAGCAATTTAAAGTAGAAGAAGGCAGAGATCTAACTCCTCAACAAAGAAGGGAGCAAAGATTCGCAAGAGAAAAACAAGAAAGGTTAGACAACTGGGTTCCAAAAACAGAGCTTGGAAGAATGGTCAGAGCAGGAAAGATAAAAGATATAGACGAAATATTTAAAGAAGGTAAAAAAATAATGGAACCTCAAATTGTAGACCTTCTTCTGCCAAACTTACAAACAGATGTCCTATTTATTGGTCAATCAAAAGGTAAATTCGGTGGTGGAAAGAGAAGAGCATTTAGGCAAACGCAGAAGGTAAACAAAGAAGGAGCTTCATTATCATTTGGCGTACTCGCAGTTGTCGGAGACGGAAAAGGGCATCTGGGACTAGGACTTGGAAAAGCAGGAGAAACCCTCCCGGCAAAAGAAAAAGCAATCAGAAAAGCAAAACTCGCAATGGCGAAAATCCCTAGAGGATGTGCAAGTTATGATTGTTCTTGCGATGAAGAGCATTCGGTTCCTATTTCAACAGAGGGCAAGTGTTCTTCTGTAACAGTAAAGCTAATGCCTGCTCCGCAAGGTACAGGATTGGTAGTAAGCGATGAGCTAAAGAAGATTATGAGAGCGGCGGGGATTAAAGATATATACTCTCATTGCGAAGGAAGAGTAAGAACAACATTCAATACAGCAAAGGCATGCGTGATGGCTTTAAATAAATTAAATGACTTAAAATTATAAAATGGCAGAAGATAATGTGGTTAGCTATGATGGGAACAACAAGGGAGTGACATTGTCAGGAGGCCAAAGGGGCGCGGTAATACAAAAGGGAAAAAACAGTGATCAATTACGAACATTTGAGGCAGTGAGAGCAACAAGGGATAAGAACCATCTAGTAGTAGAAGTTCATAATTACATAGCCGGATCAATCGGAAAATACGCAAAGAGATTTCAGAAAGATATTTTTAGGCACTTGGCACCAGACACCTTCAGAAAGTATGAATCACAATTGGGGGCGGTGGCGTAAGATGGCAATATTAGTAATAAGAATAGCAGGAAGATGTAAGATGCAAAAGAAACACGAAGAAACTCTAAAAAGACTGAAGCTTCAAAAGAAGTATTCAGCAAGATTAATAGATGAAAAAGATAAGGTCAGAATTGGAATGGTTGAAAGCGTAATGGAAGAAGTAGCTTATGGAAAAATAGATGCAAAAGTTGAAAAAGAGATAAAAGAAAAGAGAGGCAAGAAAGATAGTGAAATATTCTTTTTACACCCGCCAAGAGGAGGATTCAAGAAATCCACCAAGGGAAGATATCCACGAGGAGTAAGAGGAAAAAATCCAGATATAGCTAAAATAGTGGGTAAAATGTTATAAAATGAAAACACACAAAAGAAAAAAAAATTCAAGAATAAGAGGAGCAAGAACTGTCGGATGGGGCTTCCGTCAAAAACATAAGGGCCATGGTAATAAAGGTGGTGTAGGAATGGCGGGGACAGGTAAAAGAGCAGACCACAAAAAACAAGTAGCAAGAGAATCAGACAAGAAACACAAATACTTTGGGAAACAAGGAGCAACGTCCAGAGGAACAAAGAGAACAAAGCAGTTAAAAATGAATCTTAGAGATATAAAAGAAAATTTATTCAAGAAAGAAGGGCAGAAAATAGACCTCAAGAAACACATTATCTTAGGAAACGGAGAAGGATTCAAGGCAGAGATCACAGCGATTAAAGCCTCCAAGGCAGTAATTGAAAAGATGAAGAAGGCGGGCGGAAGCATAATCCTGCCAACAAAGAAAGAAAAGAAAGTTGTTAAAAAACAAGAAAAAGAAATCAAAGAAAAGAAAGAATAATTCTAAATCACCTCAAACTTTATAAACCAAATTTCCCGAATATAAATCATGGGCTTAAAGGATCTTTTACACAATCTTCCAGAGGTTACGGCACCAACGGAAAAGAAAGTAAGTTTTAAAACTGGAATTAAGTGGACATTAATAATTCTGGTAGCATATTTTATTCTTTCGAACATTACAATGTACGGCATAAGCGAATCTGCCTTAAGCCGTTTTGAATATTTGGCGATTTTACTTGGTACAACTTTTGGGTCCATCGTATCATTAGGTATTGGTCCAATCGTAATGGCTTCTATTATCCTTCAGCTTTTGGTTGGTTCTCAAATACTAAATATCGATACTTCAACAACCGAAGGAAAGAAATTCTTCCAGGGAATACAAAAGCTTCTGGCGATGGCGTTTGTAGTATTCGAATCATTTGTTTACGTTTTGATGGGGGGAATCCCAGCATCAAGCCCAGGATTAGTTCCAATTGTAATAGTCCAACTATGTTTGGGTGGTTTTATTATATTATTTATGGATGAGGTAATCACGAAATGGGGATTCGGATCAGGAATTAGTTTGTTTATTGCAGCAGGTATTGGTTGGAGATTGTTTACGCAACTATTCCAGTTTATGGGATCAACAGGCTTTTGCAACATCTTAACCGGAGAAGATTGCATCGGAAATGTTTGGGCATTTGTTGCATCATTGGCCATGGCAGACGGAAGGGGGTCAATGTTGGCCTTGGTCCCAGTCCTCGTAACGGTGGCACTCTTCTTTTTAGTGGTATTTGCGCAAAGCCTTAAGGTGGAAATTCCTCTTTCATATGATCGGGTAAGAGGCTATGGAATAAGATGGCCGCTACAATTCTTTTATGCAGGGGTAATCCCAGTTATCCTTGTTTCAGCACTCGTCGCAAACATCCAGTTGCTGGGTAGTCTTTTGGAGAGCTGGCTAGGACACGAAACATTTCTTGGAACTTTTAGCAACGGAGCTCCTGTCGCAGGGCTAGCATACTGGGTACATTTTTCAAATATTGCAGAATCTATAATAAACAACAATTTAATCTGGAAGCAAGTAGCCCAAGCAATACTTCACATTTTATTCTATATGTTCCTTTCAGTTATCTTTGCCTATTTCTGGGTTATGACTTCTGGCCAGGACGCAAAAAGCCAAGCAGATAGGATAATGAAAAGCGGAATGAGTATTCCAGGGTTTAGAAAGGATCCGAGGGTTTTAGAGTCAATACTTAAGAGATATGTTGGACCTTTAACCATAATGGGTGGTGCGGCAGTAGGGCTACTTGCAAGTGTGGCAGATTTGTTCGGCGCCCTGGTAGGAGGAACAGCAATTCTTTTGGCCATTATGATTCTTTATCAATTATACCAAAACATTGCACAACAGTATGCTATGGATATGAATCCAGCAATGAGAAATTTCTTCGGTGGATAATCTTATAAACTCTTCAGTCTCTAAAAAATAAGATGGTGATAGAACAAATAAACAGCTTGGTCCAGGCATATCCAATTTCCGCACTTATTATAATCTCGGCAGTTCTTACCCTGATAACTAGCATACTGATGATGCATTTCACAGATCAAGAGCATATCAAAAACCTGAAAAAAAGACAAAAAGAACTACAAAAAGAACTAAAAGAATGCACAAAGAAAGGGGAGCACTCAAGAATTGGAGAATTGAACAATGAGATGATGGAGCTCACAGGAAAATTAATGAAAGCCTCCTTTAGCATGAAACAACTGGTAATAACAATGATACCATTCCTATTAATCTTTAGATGGCTAAGAACAATCTACATACCATTATACGGGAATTGGTGGATTCTTTGGTACATTCTTGCCAGCATGGTCGCAAGCACACTCTATAGAAAAATGTTCAAGATGGCCTAGCGGCTTTAGCTCTTCTAATAAACTCCTTTGGCCCAAGAACACCGAATTCACTTACAATACCATTAACTAATTTTATAGGGGTCTTATCAAAGGCAGGATAAACCACTTCTATCTCTTTTTTATTGTCTTTCCAAACTTCTCTCCCGGACCTATTCTCAACTCTAACTTTGTCAGTATATTTCATTGCAGTACCACAACAATATCTTCTAACGCCATGTAGCTTAGCAAGCCTGCAGAGGGTTGCAGTTCCAATCTTGTTTATTATCTTGTTCTTAGTAAAGGCATCAACTCCGAATAAGAACAAATCACAATTCTTCAAAAGTTGTTCAGCCGATAGGTCGGGGCCGATGGTTGTTTTTATCCGAGACCTAGCAAGCTCTTTAGCAGTCATCCTTCCCTGAAGCAAAGGCTCAACCTCAATCGTATAAACATGAAATTTCTTTTTCTGCTTCTTCGCCTCTTTTAAGATCTCAATAACACTAGATGAATGACAGTGAGTAAAAATATTCATTTTATTCTCGATTAATTTGGCACCTTCCCGCGCCATTTTCTTACGAGAAGAAAGGGTATTCTTTTTCAGTTGGCTTGCTGTTTTTGCAACATCCTTTGATTTCTTCAGTAGACGAATAAAATTCTGAAGCAATGGTTCGGTGGGCCTAGCAGATAAAATTTTCTTTGCACATTTCTTTGTAGGGCATTTAATGTATGCTTCAACCCCGGCAAGAGCAACATTTGTCGCTCCCTGAATCTTTATAGATTTTATATCTTCGACTATACCATCAAAACTATCGCCTCTCTTAGCCATAGACTATAGGGTAGAAGGCCATATAAAAGAGTTGTTATCTGGCCATTATCCCACAAAACCTTTTAAACAACCATAGCCAAGGATTAATATGCTTGAGGTGAGAAATGTTTGAAATGATTATCAAGCCCAAAAGGGCAGAGCGAAAACCATGGGAAATGTTCTTCATAGGTTTAATCTATGCAACAATTTCCCTGCTGTTAGTAAATTTTGTTTTTCGGATGGATGATGTATTAAAAGAAGGCTCCGGATTACTTCTAGTGCTTTTTACAGTGATGTTCTGTCTTCCCTTTGTTTATTTTCTGATAAAACTCGAAGAAGGAAAAGACGTTGAGATTACAGATTCTGGAAAACTAATCAAAGAACATTCAAAAGCAATCTCTGCATTAATCTGGCTTTTCCTAGGATTTGTTGTAGCTTTTTCAATAGGATATATTGTGCTAGGAGACTCCGCCCCTGCAAACTTCAATTTTCAAATTAAAACCTACTGTATGATAAATAGTCCTCAAAACTATGACTACTGCCTGAATCAATATGGGCTTATCAGCGGGGCGGCAACAAACACAACTTACTTTATGAAAATTCTAGTAAACAATCTCCAAGTGATGATCTTCACACTTTTATTCTCGCTGATTTTTGGAGCAGGGGCGATATTCATCTTGGTATGGAACGCGTCCGTCATAGCGGCAGCCATCGGAATCTTCGCAAAACAAGGACTTTGGAATTTACCTTGCGCTTACATTCGTTATTTAATTCATGGAATTCCCGAAATCGCAGCATATTTCATCGCCGCACTTGCTGGAGGAATAATTTCCGTGGCAATTATTCGAAAGGACCTGCATGACGAAAGACTCTGGGGAATATTACAAGATGCCCTAATGTTATTCATAATTGCGATCATAGTTCTCATAATCTCTGGCCTAATGGAAGTTTATTTAACACCCGGCATAACTAGTTTCTTCAGTTGCAATCCATAAACTTTTTAACCTTCCAAATCCCATATAACTCATGGACTATCTCCTCTTAATAGCAATCTTGGTAAGTTTAGTTTCAACCCTCTTATTTTTACCACGTTGGATTTCAAAAACAAGAAAAATTGATTTAACATGGAGAGATATGAACAAATTCGGACATCCAAAAAATGTCTCGGCTAGCGGGGGAATAATAGTGGTATTTGCATTTGCAATATCTACATTAATTTATCTGGGTCTAAAGACTTTTATTTACGCACCTTCAATTCATCAAACAAAGATCTTAGCAGTTTTAGCCGTAGTATTATTCTATGCCTTAATAGGTTTAACAGACGATTTACTGGGGTGGAAACACGGGGGATTAACAAAGCGCTCAAGGATACTTTTGGCAATTCTGGCCTCAATTCCTCTTGCAGTAATAAATGCAGGTAATTCAACAGTCTCACTTCCATTCTTCGGAGGGATAAATCTCGGAATTTATTTTCCACTTATAGTCGTTCCATTGGCCGTTGCATTTGTTGCGACAACATATAATTTTCTAGCAGGATTCAATGGGCTTGAGGCAGGACTTGGAATAATGATTCTATCTTTCGCAAGTTTCGTAGCATATGTCACAGGGTCTCCCTGGCTGGCCGTAATCGGACTTTGTATGGTGGCTTCCCTGATAGTTTTCCTCTTCTTTAACTGGTTTCCTGCAAAAGTCTTCTCAGGAGATGTAATGACTTATGCTATCGGTGCACTATTTATTTCAATGGCCATTTTAGGAAACTTTGAACGAATAGCAATAATAGTCTTTATTCCATTTGCAATAGAAGCAATCCTAAAGGTCTTAAGGGGAAAAGGCAGAAAACATTCCTTCGGAAAACCAGATAAAGATAATCACCTTGAAATGCCTTACAAAAAAATCTACGGTCTAACACACTTCTCAATATGGTTTTTGAAAAAAATCAAAAGAAATGCAACAGAAGTAAGAGTTGTTTTCTTAATTTATATTATGCAATTAGTTTTTATCCTCCTGGCGATAATTTATCTTATGCTTCGAGGAGGTCTAGTTTAAAATGCAACAAGAAGTGAATAAGTATTTAACAAAAGTTTATCTTTGGATGGGAATCGGGCTTTTACTCTCTGCATTATTCGCTTTCTTCGTCTATATCTCTCCACAACTCCAACAGTTCATTTTTGGCAACATGATTACTTTTTGGATTTTAATTATCTTCGAACTTGGGCTAGTTGTAATGATCTCGGGAATTATAAAATCTGTATCTTCAAAAACAGCGACGGGACTCTTCTTTCTTTACTCTGCCTTAAATGGTTTAACACTCTCAGCAATTTTGTTCATCTATCAAATTCAATCAATCTTTTTCGTGTTCATAATCGCTGCCGCAATGTTTTTTGCAATGGCTGTTTACGGAGCAACAACTAAAAGAGACTTAAGTGGCTGGGGTAAAATTCTCTTCGGGGTTTTAATCGGACTTATAATCGCCCTCCTGATAAACATGTTTTTAAGAAGCGCAGCATTCGATTTCTGGCTGGCAATCATCGGAGTAATTCTCTTTGCAGGATTAACGGCGTACGATAACCAGAAGCTCATAAAAATCTTCAAAAGCATAAAAGATAAGGAGAAAATAGCACGTTGGACAATTATTGGTGCACTTTCACTATATTTGGATTTCATTAACCTTTTCTTAAGTTTACTAAGGCTGATTGGCGAGAGAAGATAACTTTTTAAACTAAATTCATTAAGGTTAACTATGAAAAAAGATGATTTTAAAGATATAAAACTTTTTGTCTCTAATCCAAAGTTCCAATGGGCCTTAACCATAATTCTACTTTTAATTGTAATCTCTCTGAGTGCAAATATCAGATTATCAAATTTAGATAATCTAAAAGATTCAACAACCGGAGAGTATATCCCCTTAGCTTTGGATCCATTTTATTTTCTGAGAGTTACACAAACACTAGCTGAGCCTGGACCAATACCAGAGACAGACGCCATGAGATATTTTCCGGGAAGTGAAACGCAATGGCTTTCCGAGATCATGCCGAATGTGAATCTTGCAATTTATAAAGCATTTTCACCAATTTTCCCCGGAACTCTTGAGTTTTACCACGTAATCTCCCCAGTAATCTATTATATCTTTGGACTTGCATTATTTTTTGCACTTGTTTGTATCATAACAAAGAAAAAGTCTCTAGCAGTAATTGCATCCACCTTTCTTGCATTTAATCCAGCATACCTCTATCGTACAATGGCTGGGTTTGCAGACCATGAATCTATCGGAATGGTTGCGTTTTTTCTTACACTTCTTATTTATTCCATCGCCCTGTATTACCTAGACCATAAAAAATCTAAACATTACAAAACAGCCCTGTGGGGGCTGGCAGTCGGATTTACTACGGCATTAACAATCGCCTCGTGGGCAGGGGTGGCAAAATTCCTCTTCATCATAATTCCCCTAAGTCTTTTTTTAGTTTATTTATTTAATATAAAGAAGACAGAAGGTTTTTCTACAAAAATTATTCCATTTTACGTATTTTGGATAGTTTCTACAGGGCTATTTGGAGGATTGCTTGGACAGGGAATAATAAAAACCTTTAATTCATTCCTTCAATCTCAAGCGATAATCTCTCTTGCAATCTTCGGTTTTATTCTTATTGATGCTCTTCTAATAAACTTAAATTTTAAAAAGATAAAAGAAAAGTTTAGAACCTTATATTCTTTAATCGCCACAGGAATTCTAGGATTTTTTGCCCTCCCAATAATTGGAAAAAATCCTATAACTTTAATCTCAGAGATAGTTAACTCATTAATCGCCCCATTCAGGGGTGCTGCAGGGGGAACAAGACTTGGTGCAACAGTTGCAGAAAATGCACAACCATTTCTGAATACTTGGATTTCCCAGATGACTCCAACAATTTTCTGGTTATTCTTTTTAGGAGTAGTCTTATTTGGAATTCTTCTAGCAAGAAAAATAAAAAGTTTAAAACATTCAATTTACTTTGGCGCAGCATATCTCTTTATGGTTTGTGGGATAATATTCTCGAAATATTCTGCGTCAAGTTTATTCAATGGAGATAATTTCATCAGTCAGGCATTTTACATAATCTCGCTATTAACTTTCTGGATTTATTTCTTCTATCTCTATACAAAAAAAGAATTTTCTTGGACTGGGCAGGACGCACTATTATTTGCACTAATGTTCTTTACAATTGTTTCTGGAAGGGCAGCAGCGAGAGTATTCTTCTTAATAACTCCTTTCGTCTGTTTATTCGCAGCCTATCTCCTAGTTGAATTATTTGAATTAATAAAAAAGAATAAGGATTTAACTTTTAGAATCTCCCTGGGAGTAATATTACTATTATCACTTATTCCTGCCATTACTGGAACCTATGACAATTACAATTCCTTAGACTCCTCGGCACAATTTACCTCACCATCAGCACACATACAATGGCAAGAGGCAATGAGGTGGGTAAGGGAAAACACGGCTGAAGATGCAGTATTCAGTCATTGGTGGGATTACGGTTATTGGGTTGAATCCCTTGGAGAAAGAAGAACAATTGCAGATGGTGGACATTTTCAAGGAGAATATTCTAATCATAAAATAGGAAGGTACATCTTAACCACTCCAAATCCAGAGACGGCATACTCAATGTTCAAATCACTTGAAACAACTCATTTATTAATTGATCCAACCGACCTCGGAAAATATGGGGCTTATTCAAAGATTGGAGGAGATTTAAATTATGATCGGTTTAGTTCGTTACCTGTTGGATCCTATGATTCTAAACAAATCCAGGAAACAAAAGACCATCTAGTGATTCCCTATTCTTTAAATGGTTTTGTCGACGAGGATATAATTTACAATAACAATGGAACAGAGATCTTTTTGCCTGGCCCAACCTTTGATGAGTATGGAAACCCCTCAGCAAAATCGTTCATAATTGGTTTTATCTTAAAAAGAACAGATGCAAATATTCAGCAACCAGAGGCAGTGTATTTCCATAACAATAACCAATACAATATCCCCCTAAGGTATGTTTATTTAAACGAAAGACTAATTGATTTTGGTTCAGGGCTAGATGCTGTAATTGATTTTATTCCTTCAGTAAATCAAGGGGCTCAGGGAGTTTCAATTGACCCCTTCGGGGCAGCAATTTATCTATCCCCTAAGGTAAGGGATTCCCTATTCGCTCAAGTTTATTTATTGGATGATGCTTTCGGAAACTACAACGACTTAAGTCTTGTGCACGAAGAGGACAGCCAGGTTGTAGAATCTTTAAAGCAACAGGGAGCATTAACTTCGGAATTTATTTATTACCAAGGATTGCAAGGACCAATTAAAATATGGGAGACAGGTTACCCTGCAGAGACAGAGATGTTAGAGGGGCTAGTCCATCACAACGAGGCTGGCAATTGTTATGGGTGTCTTGACGGACTGTGGGAATGAGGAGATTTAAGAAATGGGGAGACAATCTTAATAAAAAAGAGCAAATAGCTCAGTTAAGGGAGCGATATGAATATAAAAACTTTAAAACAAATGAGCCGGTTTTAGATATCGGGGGAGGGGGCGGTTTTTTTCTAGAGTCACAAGGAATAAAAGAGGCCACAATAATTGATTTTACAAAAAATAAAAATCCGAAATTCAAGTATATCTCGGCAGATATAACAAAGGAATTACCCAAGTTAAAAGAAAAATTCAAAACAATTTTCATCACAGAGGTTTTAGAGCACCTAAAAAATCCGCTGTATTTACTTGCCCAGGTTTATGACTTCCTAGGTGAGGAAGGAGTATGCTACATCTCAATACCCTATACAGAAATAGGGCCAGAACACCACCATGTCTGTCGTTGGAAGAAAAATGAAATATTGGATCAAACAAGAAAGCTGGGATTCGATTCGAAAATCATTATGTCTCGAAGAAGATTTAGGGGGTTAGGTTTCTGGTTGCCTAACTCTTGGCTAGTTTTAGCATTAAGAACAAGAGCGAAGAATACAAACAAAAAAAATCTACAAGCTT
>CEPX01187760.1_pt1 | contig 42039 bp, 44 predicted proteins | sample 361361 | NCBI WGS metagenome assembly CEPX01 (sample SAMEA2619974, study PRJEB7988) | marine metagenome | biome: marine biome (ENVO:00000447); feature: mesopelagic zone (ENVO:00000213) & marine oxygen minimum zone (ENVO:01000065); material: "saline water (ENVO:00002010), including plankton...
TCCTTGTAAGAGAGCACACCACGACGGCTGCCCCCCCGAACTTCTCAGACGCTCTCGGTAACCAGGAGGTTGACAACGCCGTCGTCTTCCCAGTACCTGGCGGGCCGTGCAGACGAAACTCCTTCATGGCAGTGTTTACTAAACCTTAGGCTTGGCGTTCTGTCGTAAGCCCTTACGGGGCCGGTGGTTGCAACAGGTGTTTAGGTGTTAGCGGAAAAAAAGACGGCGCGCGTCCGGACGAAAAAAACCCCTCTTAAGGGGGGAGTGAAATCTAACACTCTCATAACAGTCACCTTGACGTTTCCCTAACATTCGGGAGGTGCGCCGACACCCCTACGGGTGACGTCCAGACCTGAACGGAAGTCCGCAGGCCGTCGCTCTCGCGGGTGTAGGCCACCACCCGGGGGGAGCACCCGGCCGACCGCAAGAGCGTAGCAATCTGCCTGCGGCCCAGCCTCTCGTCGCGGTGGAAAGCCAGCCAGGAGCGGAACTCAGATAGGAAAAACGCGGCGACTCCATCCGGGTCGAAAAACGGCTCGCGCACCGAGATCGCCTCCTGGCGCTCAGTGCTCGGACGGTGCTGAGTCATGTACTCGCCAAGCCACTCGTAGACGACCCCCTCGGCGGTGGAGTCGGCCCCCAGATCCAGATCCTCCACGCTCTGGAGAATGGCCTGCGCGACCGGGTCCCAGCGATCCGCCCGGAAGCGTCTGATCAGGTGGCCTGACACCGCAGCGATGCTAGCCCGGAACTTGGCGCTGTTCAGGATGGACTCCACCCCACCGAGGTGGATGGTCCCCTGCTCCAGCACCAGCCGGTACTGCGGCGGATCGCCCAGGAATTTGAGCACCCGGCGGATGTTGAATCCGAGCAGCGCCGAGACGTCGCGGAGGAAGCCATCGCGCTCCTCATCTGGGGTAGAGTCACCCTGGGAGACGGCCTCCACGCGCTCGTTAAGCCGCTCGTGGGCAGCGTCCGCAACGATCCCAGCCTGGGCCTTCCCCAGCAGCCTGGCGTAATACTCCGGGCGATCCGCCTTTGTCGGCTCCCCCCCCGACCGCCTGTGGGCGATGACGAGGGCCACGATCTCGTCCTCCTCCCACCCCGCCCTCGCGGCCATAGATGCGAGCGACAGGTCGTACTCGCTCTGGCTCGGGAACTCCTGGCGCTCGCGCCGCCAGGTTGCGGCAAACTGTGGCTGGAGGTTCAGCATCGCCATGAGCTTCTCCGTTGGCGGCTGCATCTCATCAGATACCGCGCCGAGGCGATCAACGCGCTCAGTCAGCGGAGGCGGATGCGGGACGATAATGTCAATCCACTCCTCGAAATCGGAGGGGTTGTAGCGCGAGCCGTCGCGCGCCTCGAAGGCTACCACCTCGGAGTACTTGTGGTTCGTTGTACCGACCGGCCGGAGGACTCGCGACAAGTCGTGCGTGGCGTCCATGGAGAAACCCATATCGGCCGCCGCGTCGATGGCCATGGTCTGCCACCCGCGAATGCACGCAGCAGCACTGTCGCGCTCCGACTGGCTGTCTAACATCCACACCTCGCGGAACAGCCAGTAGATGTGGAGACCCCCGCCGGTCAGGATCGTCCAGGTTGGCGGCATGGCCAGCCTGGATAGAATGCGGTCCGCGTCCCCCCGCGTGCGCGGTAGCCCGCGCTTCTCATGCGCTGGTCCGGCTAGGTCCAGGTCAAGCCACAGCCCTGGCATGGCCACAGTCGTTGTGGCGTACCCGCGCACGAAATCCATGGCAGGGGCACTGTCACCAGTTCGCGACGACCGCTCCTCGCGCGCTCGCGCATAGTCCTGCAAACAGACCCCGAAATACGGATCGGACGCCGCCGCCATGGATTCCACATGTTCGACGGCGCCCGACAGTGAGTCGGCCCAGCGCGACCTTTTGTCGCGAGCGCTCCACAGGACCAACTGCGCCTCCGCGCCAATAGCGTCGCCGTACAGTTCCTCGAAAAACCCGCGCACCGCTCCGCTATCGACGGCAATGGCCATTATCTACGCCTCGCCAAACGCATCAAACTCTGATACGCGCTTGCGAAACTCCTGCGACACCTCCTGCATAGAGGAGATCGCCTCTGGGTCGAGGTCTGCCTTCCAGCCCAGGTCTAGCTGCGAATACTGGATGCCGCCCTGGCTCTGTGCCTTGACGAGCTTCATCGTGGTTATGCACCCCTCCATCCGTTTCCCAGCGTCGATCAGCTTCAGCACATACGACTGGAGCTTGCGGAGAGACGTGGCTGGAACCATCAGCAACGACGGGATCCGGCTGCCCTTGGTGAAGAAAAACAAGAGCGCGAAGTCGCTGCAATCCTTCCCGTTCCCGCCGTTGCGCGCGGATCCGAACTGGTTCCACGCACACTCGTTACAGGCGTGCTCCCCGTGGGCCGCATCCTTATCGAGGGTGTTGACCCCAAATCCAGTGCGGCCGTCAGACGACGAACAAGATGGGGGCGCTCCCCCGCCCGCCTCCTCAATCGGGACGGCCCACCAGGATTTCTGGGACCCCTTCATTGCCAGGATGACGACGTCTAGCTCCTGCTCAACTGTCGTGCCTTCCAGGGATTCGACTTCCCATGCCGTCATACCGCCTGCTGGGATCCTGAGCCGATTGAGTTGAAAATTGCTCAACCCGAGTTGATCGAAGGCATTCAACATAATGTCCTTCGCCGCCGGGTCGTCGATGATTGCGAAGCTCGATTCTCCGCGCTTGATCAGGGCCTTGCCTTGAGCCATACCTACCTCCTAATGGTTTTCATGGCCTTCGCGGTCTGTGAACTACTCGCTGCCTGTGACCGCCGACCACGCACCGAGATGACCTCGCTCAACGTGAGAGCACTATCGAGCGTTGGTTGTAACTTCAGCCCGTTCGCGAGGCGCTCACGGACGTAGGCGCTCAGGGATGAGGTGTTGTATTGCTCCTGAACAAAGTCGGTGAGGCCGCAGCGCTTCAGGACTTGCATCAGGTTCTTTTTGTCGCCGCCCTTGGGCTTCGCCCAGAGTTGACGATGAATGTAGAGTGTGACTTTTTCCCCCCCGACGACTATCGGGAGACGATCTACCTGGCTTTCCTGCATCTCGTTTAGCATGCCGCTCTCCAGGTTCGCGATCGTGTCCTTCGCAGCGCGAAGCTGGTCCTCCAGCCGCCGTTTATCCGCAATGGCCGAGGCGTATTCCTTCGCGAGCTTCATATCCATCATGTTCTCCTGTTTCAGCTTGCCTTCTGGTGGATTCCGTCGAGCACTGCCTCGACGATGTTTTTGCGCGCGCGGAGGGCCGCGTAGACTTTCTCGTCCACCGTGTCCTGCGCGATAATGTGGTAGTAGAAGACGGTGCGTTTCTGTCCCGGCCGGTGGTTGCGGCCGAGCGCCTGCTCGTAATCTCCCAGGGAGAACCCGGTGCTTAGAAAAACGACATAGGCTGCCCGGGTGAGGTCGATCCCTACGGAACCGGCCTGGAGTTGCACCGCGAGTACCGGGGCCGTGGCGCCCTGCCATTGCTCCAGTTCACGGCGCGCTCCAGAGAGTTCGAGAGAGCCACGCCCGAGGCGCTTCGCTACGCGATGAACCGTTTCGAGGTCGCCCCGGAACCGCGCAAAGCAGACTACGGGTTCCTCCGGCGACAGGCCGTCCAGGAGATCGGCCAGGGCGTCCTCCTTTGCGGAGTCCACACGGCGCAGGGTTACCTCGCCCTCCGGGTCGCTAACGCTTGCCATGCCGCCAGTGAGCTGCTGGAGGCGCAAGAGCTTCACGAGGGCATTGCTGGCGGTGATCTCACCGCCGCGTACTTGGGCGCAGAACATCGTGTCCAGCTCGCGGTACAACTTCGTCGCCTTTGGGGAGAGATCAACAAATCGCCGCTCGTGCATCGCAGGCGGCAGGTTGAGTACGGCTCGATCCACCTGAAAGGTGAATTTCCCCATACGCTCCCGGAGGTCGTCTAGAGCCTGAAAGCCGACGATCTGTTTTCCACCGAAGCCGCCCATCCGGGCATACTTCCGCCGAAACTTGAAAAAGCTCGGGCCGAATGCTTCGTGCGACCCGAGGGTGAGGGCGCGAGCCTGTGCCCAGATGTCCATCGGGGAGTGAGGGAGCGGGGTGCCCGTCAGAGCTACCCGGCGCGTGCATGTGCGGGCGAGGCGGGCAACCCACCTGGAGGTTATGCCCTTGTGCGACTTAATCCGGTGGCTCTCGTCTAGCACGAGAAGGTCGAAAGCGCACCCTACCAGCCAGGAAGCGAGGGGCTCGTTTCTCGCTGACTCGTAGTTGCAGATGACCACTAGCGGGCGGTCCCATGCGCGGGCTTTCTCGGTGGCGAACGTCGCCCACATTTTTTTGCGCGAGACGGAGCCTTTGTTCAGCACGATCACCTCGCTGTCGTCGCCGAACCTGCCGTACTGTTCGCTCCAGGCGGAACACACGGATAGCGGGCAGAGTATGAGCGTGGACCTTGCGTTGACTTCGCGCGCGAGCTGTATGGCACAGCGGCTCTTGCCTGTACCGAGGCCCATGTGCCATAGAGATGCGGTACGCTCCAGCGCGAAGTCCACCGCGTCCCTTTGATGCTCCCAGAGGGGAGGGGGCGCTACGAGTGTCATTCTTCCCCCGCCTGCTCGATAGGTGCTTGGTCTCCGTCTTCCCCATAACTGGCGGCGCACTTGTCACAGAGAACGGCTACGACGGTTTTGCTGCCGTCCTCTTCGAGGCAGATGCGTGTCGTCCCCTTTGAGCTGCACGGTGTGGCGAGGAGGACGCCCTGGATGTACTCGATGGTCCCCTCACATTGCAGCTCTCCTCGGCAGGCGCTGCACACCCCGTCATGGTATGGAAAAAACTCGCGGCGCGTGCCCCGGCCTTCGTGATGCTCGACATCCATGTATCCACTCGACTCGAACTCCCTATCGCAGAGGGAGCACTCAATCCAGACGTAGGTCATTTAATCTTCGGCGCCTTCGCGAATGCTGCGCGCGGTGTACGCAAGAGCGAGGAGATCTGCGATAGCTGGTCAGAGGGTGGCGCGTGTGTATTCGTCTCCCACCGAGATACGGTGGACTTGCTAACAGCGAGACGCTTTGCGAGATCCTCGATTGTCCAGCCTCGCGCGATGCGGCGCAATTTCAGTGCATCCCCGCGCCATGCTGGGATACCGGGCTCGTTCGGCGGGCGACCGCCTAGATTTTGTTGTGCCATGCCTACACTTTAGCGGGTCGGCGATCCGGATTCCACCGCCTGGATGTGGGCTGGGCCGCTTTTTCTGCGACATCACACTAAACGTCTAAACCGTGGCGACTTAGGCGCGCGGCGTATTTATGGAACTAAATCCCGACCCCAGCCTTGAATCGGAGTGCCGACAACCTACAATCTTATGAGACGTCGCGCAGCGTGGCTACAGCACCGAGAATTCCGGGACCCCCCCTCTCGTGCGCTGTCGGGTAAGCGCGGTGCGCGGCGTCACCCACCACCAAACCAAAGAGACCACCATGAAGTTAAAAGCAACCCAGACCAGCGTCACGTCCACAACGCGCTGCGACCCCAGCGGCCTCCGCACATACTGCCAGGGTCGCGCGCAGTACTACCGTGAGCGGCTGGAGGGGATGCCCCCCATCCGCGACAGGTTCAGTCCTCGTGGAGTCGTTGGAGCACCTCACCCTTGGGATACGAAGAGCGAGCTTGAGCGGGCCCGGGCAGACGCACAGGCCCGTGTCGATGTGTATGAGAAGATCGCCTCTTTTGATATTATTTCCACCGTTCGGAGCGAGATCGATTCCCGCTAACCTTGATGGAGGGGAAGCCCTCATCGCCATCACCACCACCACTAGGAGAACACATGAACTGGTTTGAAGTAGATAAGCAGGGGCTCTCCCAGCTCCTCGAAAAACGCGGGCGAGCCTTCGCCGTTTGTGAGCTGATCCAGAACGCATGGGACCAGGACGTGTCCGAGGTCGTCGTTACCATCACGCGCGAGACCTCGCGCACGTACTCGATATCGGTCGTGGACGACGACCCTAACGGCTGGCTCGACATCTCGCACGCCTTCACGCTCTTCGCGCCCAGCTCGAAAAAAGGCGACCCGACGAAGCGCGGACGCTTCAACCTCGGCGAGAAGTTGGTGCTCGCTCTCTGCTCGGAGGCGAGGATCATCTCGGTCGGCGCCGCCGTGCGCTTCGACGAGAAGGGCCGCCACTCTCTGCGCCGTCGCCGCAAGTCGGGCTCCGAATTCCGGGGCATGCTGCGGATGACCGTCGCGGAGCTGGAAGAGGTCGAGGCGTCGCTGCGCTCTCTGCTCCCGCCCTCCGGCATCACAACGCGCGTCGCGATCCAGTCCTCCTTCGGATCAGTCCTGCGCTCATTCACAATCGAAGAGCGCGAACCCACGCGCCTGGTTGACGCTACCCTCCCCACCGTACTGGAAGGTGACGGTGGCGTCATGCGCCGCACCCGGCGCAAGACCCAGGTCGAACTGATCGACCCGGCCCACGGCGAGACCCCCCACCTCTACGAGATGGGCCTCCCCGTCGTGGAACTCGACGGCGACGACCGCTGGCACCTGAACGTGCTTCAGAAGGTTCCGCTGAACCTGGACCGCGACAACGTGACGCCCGCCTACCTGCGAGAGCTTCGCGTCGCCGCGATCAACGGAGCGCACGACCTCCTGACGAAGGACGAGGCGCAGGCAACCTGGGTGAGCGAGGCGACCGAAGACGACCGCTGCGAGGACGCGGCCGTCGAGAAGGTGATGGACGACCGCTTCGGGAAGAAGCGGGTTATCTACGACCCCAGCGATCCCGAGGCAAACGCCCTCGCGGTGAGCAGGGGCTACACCGTCGTGAGCGGGGGGTCGCTGACGAAGGGGCAATGGGAGAACGTGAAGTCCAGCGGCGCGATCAAGCCGTCGGGTCAAGTCACGCCCAGCGCGAAGCCGTACTCCGATGACCCGAACGCCGATCCGGTCAATGTCATCCCGCGTAACAAGTGGACCGACGACCAGCAGGCGATGGTCGCCTTCGCGAAGGCTCTGCACGTCGCCCTCCTGGGGCACGAATCCACCGTCCGCATCGTCCACACCACAAACGGGTTTCGAGCGTGCTACGGGAAAGCTCTCGGCGACATCGGCCTTCTCGACCTGAACCAGCAGCGCCTCGGGCACAGGTGGTTCAAGGCCGAGAACGTCGAGGCGTGGATCGACCTCCTCATCCATGAGTTCGGTCACCACTACGAGGCCAATCACCTCTCCGACGACTACTACCAGGCGCTCACCAAGTTGGGGGCGCGCCTCGCCGTGGAGTTGTCGAAGGACGGCTCCAAGGTCCGCAAGATGATCCGCTCCCTGACCCAGAAAGGACAGTCCTGATGCTATGCGCCCTCTGCCTTAACGAGATCCCCGCAGACGCCTCCGGCTGGGTCGGCGGCCACAACCCCTCCCCCGTCGTCACCGATCAGACCGCGCGGTGCTGCGAGGAGTGCAACGCGACTATTGTGATTCCCGTGCGCATGCTGCTCAGTGCGGGAGATGTGGGCGATTGGCTGCCAGCGATTGCCCGCGCCGCAGAGGAAAATCTCAATGATCCCCGTTCGCCCCGCGACTGATTCCCGCTAACCTTGGTGGAGGGGGAAGCCCCTACCACCCACCACTACCACCTATAGGAGAACTAGACATGGACGCCACCCCCAAAAAGCATCGCCTGACACTCGCCGGGATCCCGAGCTGGACGGAAAAGCAGAGCCCGCACACGATGCCTGTTAGCCTTCGCCGGGCTGCGCGGCTCCACCACCTGGATCAGGCGGCGAGCGGCTGCGAGAGATACGCAGACTCGGTCAGAGCAATCGCCATCGCAGGCGAAGTCGGCCCGATCGCATCGGTCATTGCAGAGACGGCCACTGAGTTAGCCAAGCAAATTAGACAACTGGCCGAGAAGGAGGTGATCTAGTGAGCGCCGCCAAGTTCACGCCGGGGCCGTGGAAGCTGGATGACGACGACGGCGATCTCGCCGTGTACGTCATGACCGGTGATGTGGCACTCGTAGCAAGCCGGATGGCCCGGCTCGGGACCCCAGATTCGGCGTCCATGGAGGAGCAGGCCAACGCCCACCTGATCGTGGCAGCGCCGGAGATGTACGCGGCGCTGGAGGCCGAGATGCAGCGTTTGGAGGCGCGGAGCTTCCGGCATCATCTCGGCCCCCATTATGCTGGAGCCGGGTGGGTGGACGACCCGGATCGCTGGACGGACGCCGACGACTTCCAAGCGTGGTCGGGCATGAGGGCCCTTCTCGCCAGGGCCAGGGGCGAGGAGGTGAAGCCGTGAGCGCCCGCAAGAAGCAGCGCGTGTGGGTGATCGAGATTCTCGAACACCGTTACCTGGAGAACCTAGGGGTATCCGGTGTCTTCGAGAAGAAGGCAGACGCGATGCGTGAGGCTCGTGCATGGGTCAAGGAGGCCAAGGAGGACTGGGCGGAAGATATCTCGGCGTTTGAACCAAGGAAGACTCCGCTAGGTGTAGAAGAACGATGCCTTGGTGACGAGTTCAACTTGAACGTGCGATGCACGGAGGTGCAGCCGTGAGCAAGGCCAAGTTCACTCCGGGGCCGTGGCGGTTGAGCACGCTAACCGGTGCCCGATGGAAAGAGGTCTTTGGCGGCACGCCTGAGGAGGATGTGGCCCAGGCCGTAGGTACTGCTAATGCCCACCTGATTGCCGCAGCGCCGGAGATGTACCAACTGCTGGAAGATGTGCGCGACCACGGAACATATGCCGGGTCCACCCGGGAGGCCGACATCAACGCTGCACTCGCCAGGGCCCGAGGCGAGGAGGTGAAGCCGTGATCGCCCTCCTGCTCGCCCTCGCCGCTTCACCGGAGACGGCCCAGGAGCCCGTCTACTCGTGGCGCGACACCCTCCACGCCATACGGGCCGTGGAGACTGGGGGCTGTCCAGACGGCGGCATAGGGGCTGTCGGAGACGGCGGCAACGCCCTGGGCCCCTACCAGATCTGGAGCGTCTACCACCAGGATGCCGCCGAGCGTGACCGGACCCTGACGGCCTACCGGTCATGCCTGACCTCGACGGCCTATAGCGAGCGCGTGGTCCGGGCCTACATGAACCGCTACGCCAAGGCTGCCCTGCGGAGGCTGGAGGCCGGAGCGGGAACGCTGGCGGACGTGGAGACCGTAGCACGCATCCATAATGGCGGCCCGAAGGGTGCCACGAAGAAGGCGACCTTGGCGTACTGGGCGAAGGTCCGGAAGGTGCTGCGATGAGTCCGAAATATCCGGTACGCCCACCCCTCGCCTACCCCAACGGGTTCGTATGGCGCGGACTTGGGCCTCCTCGCGCGAGCGCGGACTACCTGGGCGGGACGCGCTTCCGCTTCACCTTCCCCTGCTGCGGCCACTCCTTCACGCAGGACTTCTCGAAAGGCCCGCCCGCGAGGAGGATGGGAGAGATGGGCTGTGCGATGATGGCCCGCTACTGGGGCATACACTTAGGGCCGGACGGACGCCCCTCCGCGAGCGACGGAGTGACCCTTGGCTGGTGCCCCAAGTGTATGCCCGAGTGCGCGACCATCGGCCTGCGCGGAGGGAAGAAGAAGGTGAAGGCGTGAGCGATAGAATGAACGACATGCGTGGGCGGCGGCGCTACCACCTCGTCATCCGGGTCGAGAAGACGGGCACCGATGAATCGGGTCGGCGGGAGATTGTCGTCCGCACCGTCGGGCGAGTTCGGCTCGGCGCGTGGGAGACGGGGCCGGTCTGGACCGACGTTGACTCGCGTCTCGCTCTCCTCGGATACCGGAGAGCGGCGCGTATGTTCCAGCGCACCCCAGCATCGGCAACCTTCTACATCTCCGTACACAAGGATGGGAAGGGGCGATTCGGAAATCTGTACTCGTACCCGGTAGTGGAGGAGGTGAAGCTGTGAGCGTGCCCCCCGTCTACCCCACAGAATGCCCCTGCTGCGGGTCTACCTCGATCTCGTCCGCACATTCTCCTGAGTGGTGTATCACATGCGGCATGTGCAACTCGTCTGCGATGGCTTCCCACGACCAATGGGAGTGGGTATTCTCGACCACGGCGATAGACTCCCCATGGGCTGGATCACATACATAGCAATTTGGTTCTGTCTCTCACTTGTTGCTGGACCAGTGGTCGGTGCAATGATGAGCGCTCGCCGCGACAGAGCTTGACGATACATCGAGGCAAAAGCCGCGTGGTGGCGGCCTCTCGATGAGAGGGAGGGGGTAACGTCGCGCTGTGGTGGCGCGACAGTTCTCCGTAACGCCCCCTCCCTCGCCTCCTGGGCGCCCCCAGGAGCGCTCCGCAAGTGGACCCACCCCATCCGGGCCACCCAGGGGCGCAGATCCGCTACAGCGCCTTAGGCGGCGTCTCCGGCGTCTCGGGTTCGCGCTTGCTCTGAATTAGCCAGTAGATGGCGCGGAGGGCGCGAGCACGCGCCTCCCTGCGCTCTCCGCTCAGGAGGAGGTAGCACACCGTGATGGCCTCGTGGTGGGCGTCGTCCACAGAGGGGGGGCGCGGCTTCTCGGGCTTTCCATTCCGGCACGTCATGTAACTGCGAGTGGCCCGGAACTCCACAAGGGCCGGAGCCCCAGGCCGGTGGCGCCCGCCTCGACCCCCGTGGCCGATAACTCAGGGTCAGACAAGAAACAACAAGAGCACACACGGGCACCAGGAAAAAGCGAGCCGGACGATGCTGGCGCCGGGAGGCTCGGCGTCCTGTTGCGGCGCCCGGCTCGCAGGAAGAACATCCTCGATCACGAGTTCTTCCCCTTGCTACGCGCTCCTCCGGGACGGAGGCGCGACGCGCCCGCCCCTAGCAGTGTGAGCAGGGTTGCTCCGGCTCCCGCCCCAATGATCGGGTTTCCAGCCGCAACGCCCAGGACATCTCCCAAGACGCTGCTGACCACACCGCCGACATCCTCGACCGTGTCGGCGGCCAGATCACCCACCGTGGTCTCGGTCACCTCTCCGGTCACTGGATCGGTGACTCGGACGATCTCGCCGAGGGCGGCACAGCCCGGCAGACCCACAACCAGAACGGCGACGCACACACCTGTTAGCGCACGCCGCGCAGCCGTTCGCAAATACCCCCACCTTTCAGGGGCAAATGTGCCCTTAGTCGAGGTTAGGAAACGGCGACTCACGCCTCCACCTTCGCCTTCGTCCTGCCGATCATGTAGACGCACGCGATGAGCGCGAGCCCGACGCAGGCGCAGCACGCGGTCCACTGCGAGTCGGTCGAGGTAGCCACCTGGGTTAGGGCTGCCGCACAGGACGCGGAGAGAATTCCCTCGGAACTGTTTAGGAGAGAGCCCGTGTGTACCAGGGGCCTCGGTTTGGGTTCGTTTGCCATTGGTGCCCTCCTTGAGAGCTAAGTCGCCTGAGTCATGTACCACTCCACAACGCGCCAGGCGAGCGAGCCGAAGAGAGTGAGGATGCAGAACGCGAGCCAGCGGCGCAGGCTCTTGAATTCGAGGATGAACTCTTCGCAGGTTGATATGCGCCTCTCAAGTAGGGCCGTCTTGGTCGCAAGGCCCGTCTGGCCATTACCTCTAATGGCCTCGTCCAGCCGCTCGACCTTCACATCCAGATCTTCTATGACCATCTGGATGGCGTCGAATTGCGTTTCCAGGCGCGTTAGCTGAGTCATCAGTTATTAGCGATCGTGAACCACTCGGTCCCGTCCGAGATGACCGCCCGGTAGTTATACTGGCTAGACATGGTGACGGTAGTCGCGCCGTTAATCGTCTGGCTGCCGTTGCCGTCAATGATGACATCGTTTGCTGCATCGACCTTGAAGATAGTGACCACCCGTCCGGCGGCAGCGTCACCCGTGGTGGCGTCTGGCAGAGTGGCCGTCACGTTCCCTCCAGCGGACGCGCAGAAGTAGATGTCCTTGGGGCTCCCAGTAGCGTCATCTGCCCAGACGGTGAAGTCGGCAGTCATTGCAGATCCGTTTAGATTCGCGCGGGCCAGAAAGTTCGAGTTGATCTTGCTGGGCACGCTTTCCGACAGGTCGTCGGTAGCTACGAGTTCCTGGTAGGTCATTTCAGCCTCTTGATGTAGAGCACGCTCGCGCGAGCAGTAGTGTCAACGGCGGCAGTAGTCGAGGACTCGCGGTCCACCTTGAGCCAGATGTAGTCGGCTGCCGTAAATGCGTAGGGAAAGGGTGTGATATGCAGAGAGGTCTCGTCCTGTCCTCCCGTCTCCCTGATGTAGCCGCCCTTGCCCTCCGGGCCTATGGAGGCTGACCCGTTCAGCCGGATCCGCATGATGCCGTTATACCGTGTCGGCGTACTGCCCGTGGCATCCAGGGCGAGGCTCGCGCTTATCTCGTAGACGCCCGTCGTGTCGATCGTGACCTTGTGCTTATCCGTCACCGTCGAATGAGTGAGGTCTACCCCCCACGCTGGCGACTGCACATTCCACTCGACAAGGTTGTCAGAGGAGAGCGCGTTGATGTTCTGGCTTAACGAGTTCTGTAGCGCCAGCAGAGTCGCGGGAACGGTCGCCGGGACTGCACCGTCCGTCGTGCCGTCACCGACAAACAGCGCCTTGGTATCTGTCGCGTAGATCGGCGTCCCCGAGTCCGGCGTACCTAGCGTGCCGTCGGTGCGCGCCGCGTCCGTGCCGCGCTTCAACTGGATCTCGGGCATCAGAAGGGCCCCTTCTTCTTAGTATCCGGCGCGTCGTGCTCGTCGCTGCCGTTGCCCTCTGACACAATGGACCTGAGGTTTGCCCCGATCATAGTGACGAGGAGGGTGAGCAATGCGCTGACGACGGGCACATGGTCGGGCTGGATTAGGCCCGTCCCTAAAGCTCCGAGGAAGAGGCCGACCAGGAGCATGAGGTAGAGCGGCCCGAACACCGCGATGTGCTTGGAGGCCGCCTCGCGCGCGGTCATCTGCAAGCGCAGCTTGGCAATTTCAGATCTCAGCTCGTCCTTGCGCCGACGCTCCTCGGCGCGCACCTGAGCCATCGCGGCCTTCGCTTCGGCCTTGCGGGCGTCCGCGTCGCTTTTGGCGGTGATGCGCCGCATCTTGATCGCCGACGCGAGGTCTTTGACTACGTGCTTCACAATGTTTCTGCCACCAGAGCCTGTTTCCTGGCGCTCGTCATCCTCGTCATCAAAGTCATCAGACTTCGATTGAGGCGGATATGTAGGCGTCATCGTTGGTACTCCATGACTCTCTGAGTTAGTTAGAACGTCCCGCCGTCTACGTCTGAGGGCTCGAACAAGGGCGGCGAATACACTCTCGCCGTGAAGCGCGTCAGGCGAACTTGGTACGCCGCAGTGGGTCTCGTCCAGACGAGCCGGAACTGGCATTTACGGAAGTACACCTCCTGCGACTCGAACGGGACATAGGACTCCAAGGTCACGTCGCTGCCGCTCGTCCAGCGCCATTCGACCTTGACTTGCGCGTTGTCGGCGACGGCCCCCCCGTCATCCATTGGCCCTTCCAGAGACCAGCTCCGACCAGTCTCGCTTCCAAGCGTGAAGAACAGATCACCCAGTGTCTCCGGGCGTATCTGATACCCCTCGATTGATGCCGTTGGTATCGAGCGCGCCGCCGCAGTCAGGTCGAACTCCAACATCTCCACATACACGGGGCCGGTGGCCGTGGACGGCACACTCTCATCCCACTGGAGCACTCCAGAGGAGACCTGGAGATCTGAAGGGATGGTCAGGAAGGCGGCGTAGTTGTCTTCCGCAATCTTGGTAGAGGTGCTGCGCGCATCTGCAAAGCTCGACGTCGTTGTTACTGTCGTTGCGCGCCCGAATTTGCCGCTCGCCAAGCGCGCGCGAGCAACGACAGGGAAGTTAGTCTGCCCTGCGGCGTTTAGTGCGCCGATAGCGATGCCTCGCGAAGTGAACTCCGTGTTGTCGGGGTCCACAGTAAAGGCAGGCGTAGATATCACCCAGCCGCCTACGCGACCTTCGATCGCGTTAACTCGCGCATCCTGGGCAGAGGCCACTTGATACATCTGAGAGAAGCCGTCGGCTTCGATCCCTAGCGTGGGGGCGCTAGGCAGGCGAGGCGTGATCGTCGGAGTGACGTCGGTATACGGCGATGAGGCTATCGGGGATCCTGTGCCGCGCCACCCCACACGCTGGGCGTACACGCGATAGGTGACTGCCGGATCCAGATCCATATCGTCATAACGATACGTCTGCACTGAGGCCGGAAGGGCCGCCACGTAGCGCGGAGACGAGGGAACACCGCTACTTAGGGAGCTGATCCAAAGCCGCACCTCCTTGTATGGCATCACTCCACGAGGTGGATGCAGAGCAATCATAATCGCAGCCTGAGCTGCGGCATTCTGTGTGCGGAAAGGAGCCGACCGTGCCGTGACCGTGAAAGCATTGCCTCGCGGGCCGCCGCCTCCAAAACCATACTGAGAGTTCTCGCCACCCGCTCCAGGAGGGGGCAGATCTGACACGGTCAGGTCTCCCATCGTGCCGAATGCCGTATCGTCGTAGATGGCTTCAACGTATTCTACGCCACGGACCTCCCGCTCCAGTGTCTCTGGATTGATGTTGATATCGGTCACTACGATATCCTCTACACTGGCGTCTACTTTTCCGAATGAGTACACGTCCCCCGCCACGGGGACCATCCCAACGGAAGCCGCCACGTCTAGATCGGTACGCGCGGCCTTCGTAACGGTTCCTGACGATGGGATCTCGGAGTCAGCCACCGCGACACGAGTAGTTACGTCGCTCCCCGTAACCGAGTCGAGAGAGAACGAAGAGCGCAGGTAGACCTCGTAATTCGTAGCTGTGGTGATGTCAACATCTCGGTCTAGCTGGAGCGCCATCCCTTGAGACCAAGGAGAGACCGTGGAACCATCTGAGTTGGGCTGATAAAGCGGCCCCCAAAGAAGTGTCCCCCTATGAGGGGCCTTTTGAACGTAATCAGTCGAGGCTCCAGTCCCGCCAGCGCCATGCACGCGCAGCCCCCAGAAGTCCACCGAACTGGTCCCACCAGAGTCGCCGCGCATTCCTGCGAGAACGTAGAGCGTGGGGAAGTCGGTGTCCGTCTTCCACGCGACATCGACTTGGAACCAGTTGGCGTCGTCGGTGGTGCTGGTCTGCTTCACCGCCGCGATGGTGGCCGACAGGTTCGTCTGTGCCGCAGCGCCAGGCTCCACATCTGAGTAGGTAATCGTCGGCGTAGAGTCGAAGTCCTTGATCTGATAGCGCACTTGGTTGGAGGTGTTCGAGAACCACCCAGGCAAAAAGAGCGCCGAGTTGAGCACGCCGTCGGTTGACATCCAGAGATATGCCTCGACAGAGGAGAGCGCCGCCGCGTTGTCGGCAGCGACGCGCAAGAAGAACGTGGCGCAGATGGCCTCGTCCGCCATATCTCCAGCCCCGCCGCCGCCAGGCCAGCCCGTCGGGAGGGTGATGGATTGGCGGATGCAGGGATTCGACTGGTTTGCTGGCTGGTCGTTCTTGAGATTGAGGACGTACCCGCGTTTGCCCGCCTCTGCCCCCGTGTCGGACGGGTAGAAGGGTGGCGCGCTCGTCGTAGAGTTGGCGATGGAGTTCGATCCGGCCCCGTCGTTGGCTTTTGTCCAGGCGAGCGTGGTGGAGCCTTGCAGGAGACCGTCTAGGTTCGACGGGTCGCCAAACTGGAGGAGGTTATTGTTGCGTCCCGAGGGCGAACTAAACCAAGTCGTATGTCCAGGCGCAATCGAGTAACAGAGCCGCGCTTGGATATAGTCGCCGACAGCCGCCGCTCCCCCGCCTCCGTTAGCTGTATCTCCGTTATCGTAGAAGATGGTCGGGCGATACCAGTCGCCGTCTTGATCGATCGTGTAAGACGTACACGCGCCACCGATGGTCGAGTCGTGGACGAGCGCCCCTGCGCCGTTCCAGGTAAACAGCACGGAATGGCTAATCTTTAGGTAGAGGCCTTGTCTGTCGATGTAGCGATAAACATTCAACAGAACCCCCTCGCTCGCGCCGTAAGTAGGCTGCCTTACATAACACGAGAACTCCTTCTTCTGGTTCGTGGCGGCGATGCGGTCGAGCGGGCTGAATGGGACGCCCTCGTTCCCTTCCCAGGGGTACAGGCCATCAGCTACGGCAACGTGCTGCCCAACGCCAGACGCTGTCAGGGCGTTATATCCGCTCGCGCCTAGCTGGCCTGCCGGATAGTAGTACGTGCCGTCAGACGCAGTCGGCGGCGCGTACCCTAGCGCTGTATTGGAATACTCGCTGAATGCGGACGGTACAGCCGTGGCGTCGCTTACCAGCAATGACCAGATCGTTATCGCGCAGTCGCCGCCGTGCTGATTCCACGAGTCCACCATATCGGTGGCGCCCGGATGAATGTTGGAGACCTCGACATCGGAAGCCAGCCTTCCGCTGTACCCGTACTGAGGGACGTCGTGCGCCAGAAGGACACGGTCTCCGGGCAGTATATGAAGCGCATCCGGCCCGACACGGAACTTGAACTGCCGACGCTGTAGGTTGTAGCGATTCAAACGGTAGTAAGCATCCCGCAGAGCCTGCGAGCGCCGCGTAATCCCTAACCGCGTAGACCGCTCCTTCCTGACCTGGCCAAAGACGGCTGGGTTTTGAATGCTGTCGTGGTCAATCAGGATGCTCCGGCGCTCATAGCCGTGGTTCGCATCCAGTATCTCTGTCTCGATGGAGTTGGGCTGAAGATCTGGCGAGACGAAGCTCAACTCCAGAGATCCCTCGATGACGTTTGCCTGCGTAAAGAGCCCGATCGGATCTCGTGGACGATCCCAGACGGGAAAGACCTTACGGCCAGCCTTGGCAGGCATCGCACGCCCGGTCTGCATAATGTCAATCAAGGCATCCCAGGCCGTCCGCTCCTTTTGGTCAAAGACGCCGTCGAACTCGCAGCGTCTCTCGTATTGACCGGCTGTGCAGAGCGTCGCCAGCCCGTACTCGTCAGCGTGATATGAGGAGGTGTGGCCGCCTTCTGGCCAGATGGGGGTCCCATCTGTTTCTCGGCGGTTCCAGATGCAGACGACCTCCAGATAGTCGTACCACCCGTGGAACCCGGCTTCGTCGTGCTTGAACTCCATCGAGTCCACCAGCAGCATATTCGACGCATTGTTCAGACCGTTGATTACATCGTCAGAGGTCTTCCATCCGTTCGAGAACCCCGCAGCCGTGACCGCAGTGATAGACTGAAAGAGTTCTGGCCGCCACGTCTCGGGGACCGCTTGCGTGTTGCCGCTTGTATCCAGCATTCCGAATCGCAGCGTGACCTTCGGAGGGATACTGATGTCGATATAGGAGGTCGAGAGGCTGAACACATCAAGTGTACCGAACGCATCCGGCACGCCTTCGTCGCAAAACTGCGCCCACTCAAAGAACGCGGGGAGGTTGATGTTTTCGTAAGTGCCGTCTGGGACGAAGATGCTCCCCATGCCGTAGTCCACGTTGGTCAGCATGTCGAGAGCCACCCACGCCGGATTATTCGACCACGCTTCTGTGAAGGTCGGGGTCCCTTCGCTGCCACCGTCCCAGATCAACACCTTCTTGCCGTGACATATAACGGTGATGTTCGGCGCATTAGCGTTGATCTGCTCGTTAGCAGACAGGCTCGTCGCGAGGTAGGCCACGAGGGGGTAGTTGTACTCCTGCGTGGCCCAGGTCGTGACGGAATCGACCGTGGCTATGTCGCGCGTATCGGTGCCATCAAACGTCGGGGCCTCCTTGAAGACCTCTATGTAGTAGTACCCGATGGTCGGAGTGCCCGCTTCGTCATAGACGACAGTGCCGGGGTATGAACTGACGACGCCCAGATCCTCTACCCAGAGAGCGCCATCTGGTAGAGACGTTGTGTATGGGTCATCCAGCGCAAAATTTTGGTAGACCCCCGCCGCGCCCGAGCCGACGAAGTCCTGCAAGTCAAACGGGCAGCAAATGCGGAGCCTGGGGTCTCCCTCCAGAGACCGGATGTCATACGTCCGCTGGCCGTATACATTCGTCAGGTTTGCTGCCTGGTATGCCCAGGCCTGTACCGTGTCAGGAGTATTTGTCCACCCGCCCCCAATGAGCGTGTTGTAGAAAAGATACTGCTGGATAGTTCCACGAGATTCCTGCGCGCGGACATGGGACCCACTCGCCAGGGCGAGCTTTCCAATTTGGAGTGCGCCCTGCCCTGGAGTGTTAGACACCCGGAACTCAGGAGGCATGTGCAGCCCCGGAGAAAGGGTGCTGAAGATGTCGTCGCCCTGCCAGAGCCATCCCCGCACGGTGCCGTCGTATTGGTGATCCGGGGTAGTCATCGCGCCCCCGCGCTCGCCTGGCTCAAACTCGACCTGGAGTCCGTCGATGTAGCATCGGAACTCGCCGACGCCTACCGGGGAGTCGTACCCGGTCCCGTCATAAGCGATGGTGATGTGCTTCAGCGGAGGGCAGTCAATGCCATAGCCATCGACAGGCCACGACGAAGCGTCAAGTGCAGTATTCCCGATCGGGTATCTGGTTCTCCACCAAAACCCGCCATATTCCTCTCCTAGGATGGTTCCATAGTTTGCATAGGCGGTGACGATCACGAATACATTGCCCGTAGCGCCGCCGCTTCCGTTGAAGTCAGGACCCAGGGAGCCATTACCATCGACGTAAAGGCGCACGCCAAAGAAGATGGTGTTTGTGCTCCAGCCCTTTGGCGAGTCTAGGTTTCCGGCCCCGTCGCTATAGTCGTCCATGTCGCCGATGTCCGACTGCTTATTAGTCCACGACATCAGCCACAGGTTTCGCGAGTCCGGGATGGATATCAGCGACGCGAAGCACGCAAGGGTAAACTTGACGTCAGGGTCGTTGCCCACGGTTCCAGGCCGCAGCTTGACCATTCCGTCGCCGTCGTCGTTGTATATATAGTTATCAAACGTAGATGGCGATCGGATCAGAGCGTAGCTCTGCGGGTCCGGCGGCGAGTAAGTCGCCGGATCAAAGAGCGTGAACGGCATATCGACAGAGAATGGCGACGGTACTGCTGCCGTAACGGTAAAGGCGGGCAACAGAATTACGTCCGAGGTGGCCGTCCCCGCAGAGTCCGTCTTCCAGTACTGAATCCTGATCAACGCGGACTGGTCTGAATACGAGCCTTCCGCGCCTCCGCTGAACATGCCCCCGCCCCACAACATCTGTACGTCGCAAACATCCCCCTTAGACGTCATTTGCAGCGACAGGAACTGTGTGGGGTTCGATTCAATAATGGTGTCGGTCGATCCGTAGGTGTAAACGCCAAACGGAAAATGAGTCTCGCCGATACCAGGATCGGAGGGGTCTCCAAGGGAGCCCACCGTAATCTTAAACGCTAGATCATACGCCGAGCCCGGGTCCGTGACCGGAAGTGAGGACGCTCCTATCAGGCCACCCATCGGCTCTTGCGTCATTCCTCCAGTGCGCCACTCGAAATTCGTCGGGAGGTGTTTGCCGTCGAGACCATTGATCTGAAAGCCAATCCGCTCCCCGATATTCCCCTGGAGACTAACCAGAGTATCGAACGCGGCTTCCGTGAACACGTCGCCTTGGAGACTACCGAACCCCAGGATGGGGCCGTGGCTGACCGCGTACATCGAGTTCAGTTGCTCACTGATCCCGATCTGAATACCTGCCGGGCCAGACTCAGGATTGAATACATGCTGGCCCGTCACTGACTGGTTAATGCATGGAGGCGCTACCCGCATCTTGCCGTAAACCACCGGGATCGCGTCGCCTTCTGCGCGGTAAGCATTCCTGAATCCATAATAGGAGTAGGTGCTGCCGCCCAGGTTGTCCTCGACGGGCGACTCCTTGGGCATCAGTCGCTTGACGATGTAGCTGCCTACGGCCGCTACCACAATCGCCGCCATGAGGTATTCCACCGCCATCGCGACCGTAAGCGCGTCCGTCGGGGCAGCCGCGAAGGTTACCCAGTCCCCGTCTTCTACAGCGGGATCGCCATTAATGACGAGGCTGCCGTTGTGCCACGCTATCGCCCCCAGCGCGCTATACTCAGCAGGCCGCAAATGGGATACCCGCATCCCAGCACAGTGCCCCACCACGTACTGCCTGCGACTCGGCAAGTCGAATACGTTTGGAGTAACGACGACGTTGATCAAAGTACGTCCTCCTGCAACCGCTTGATGCGGTAGACGCCAGCGACTCGTTCAGCGAAGGCCGCGATGGCGAAGCGCCGCACGGCAATCACGCCATGACGATGTGAAGACGTCAGGAACGTCCCCCGGGAGGGCTCGACGAGGACATACAGATGGCGGGCCACCCCGTCATCGTCCTTCGCAAGCACGAGATCCCCTGCACGTGTCGCTCTGGAGACGTCCTCGCCGAGCTTTTCAAAGCTCTCCTCTAGCAGTCCAAAGTAAGAGGCCATTTCGCCCCGTCTCCCAGCGCTGCCCACTTGTCGAAACGGGTTGGTGGCTGGAGGCACCGCACCCGAACGGCGCAAGACTTCCTCGGCCACGGTGCTACAGTCCATGCCTGCACGGTCCGAGCCGTGGAGCTTCCACGGTACGCCAAGGAGATCGTGCCATGTGAGCCCCATTAGATCGAGCCCTGCGTCGTGGGGGTCGGAATCCCGGGGAAACCGCCGAACCGATTGGGGTGTACAACAGCAACGCCAGCCGCCGTTTCAGAGTCTCCGTGGATGGTACAGCCATTCGCGCCGTCGAGAGATTTATCACACGTCGCGAGGTAGTTGGCGTCCGCTTCATCTACGGCATAGCCGCACGGAGCCGTGCGGTACTGGTGACGACAGAACTGGCGCATCATGCGCTGGCGCGGGAAGTAACTCTCGTACATCGAGATGTCTCCGAGTTGCGCAGCGCAGGCCTCCTCCGTTGCGGTCATCGTCAGAATGCGAAAGTCGTGCTCGATGATCGCGTTATCTGTTAACAGCGCCCCCATGTTCGTAAGAAGGATGCGGACCGGCTGGCCTATCAGCCCCTGATACGACTCTAGTGTGCCGAGAACCTCCCGTGAGACATTCGAGACGGTTAGCGTGATTGAAGGGAGGTCCCCCGATTCCGTGTCTCGCATGACCGTATGAGTGATCGGGAACGGGTAGTAGACGTTGGAGCGGAACGTGACCTGCTCCTGGGTGCGAACAAATCTGTACCGGGTGATCGGCTCAGTTGGGACCTCGATTTCGTACAGCCATATCCACTGGTTCCCGGTGGCCAGCAGGTTTTTCTCTGCCATGAAGAACGCATCGACTCCGCTCTGGGGTGTCATGTGACGAGTAGCTCCTCCAGGCTGAACGAGATGTCATAGATCTGTGGGCCGATCTCCGCGATATCCAGAACGTCGTCCGAGAACCATGCGCTGACGGTCTCTGTATCCTCGGCGGTATGCCCCGTCTCTGTGCCATCGTCGGGGACGGGGACTACGAACGAGAATGGAATCTCGATTCCGTCATGGCTGTTGTAGAAACTCTGGAGAGACTGGTAGACCGCAATGGCCGCAGCGCGAACCGTGACACGCCAGCGCCGCCGAGCCTTGGTGGCTGCCGGTGAGGTATAGGTATGGCCCGACTCAAACCGAAGCCGCCGAATGGGGAACGCACTTTCCACGGTCACCTCGACCTCTACATCCCACACGCCGCCGCCGCTAATGGCGAGCGCTCCAGAGACTGCGTTCAGTGAACCGACCGGCGTGCCCTCTCCTCCGACCACGATGGATTCCTGGTAATCGTCGCCGCCGCTAATCGGGTCGTCCGTCATGGCCCCCTCGACCCAATTCCGCATTCTGGGGACGATGTAATTCTTGAAGCCAGTGGTCTCGTACTCTGGTTGATTACAGTAGAAGAAGACGCACTCTTGCTTGCCGAACCAATACGCGGGCCCATTCTCGACTACTGGGTATGGAGTCACCGTGCCGCTCTGATATGGCTGCGCGGCGTCGTCGAGTTCGATGGGGTTCCCGTCTAGCTCTACGTGATATATGGCGGCGGCCTGCGGAGCGGCTGCTGTAGCCGTAACCTCGACCTTGAGATCGAGCGTATGATAATTGCCGTCGTAGAGTGGGTACGCCGAGTTGAAGGCGGCCACGTCTGCCGCGCTCACCCAGTGCTTGCGCGCGATGATCTGAGTGCTGGGGCTCGTGTCGTCATAATCAAGATTCCTCGTTCCGAGTACAAGTGCTGCCTGGGTGACGGTCTCCTCTGCATCCGTGTACCACGTCAGGTATCCGATCATCCCACTTATGTTTTTGCCGTCGAACGACCCGCGCAACCCAAGACCTATCTCGTAGTTAATCGAAGCAACCTCAACCGTCCCGGCGGTTGGGTTCTCGGTGCCAGGTCTAAACTCAATACTACGGTGATGGTTGTAATACTGGGTAGAAGGTCTCCCGTAGACGAAACACCGCATAACATCGAAGCACTGCTCTCCTGCCGTGGTGCTGTTATCGGCGTCGTAATCAATACGGGCATAGTCCTGCGGAACGGAAGTCGTTGGAGGAAGAGCAGTCCACTGCAACAGCCTGCGGACGCCAGACGTCCCGGCCTCAAACTCCTCCGCATACGCATCAAACGTAAACAGCCCATTGATCTGATTGCCGTATTGCCCGAAGAGGCCCACGATAGGATTAAGAATCGTCGGCGCGTTGATGCCGCCTGTGACTGATCGCAAGAACTCGTCTCGGTACAACACCGTAGCCGCGCTAATATCCTTGACCTCTACCGAGAACACCCCCTCGATGCCGCTCATGTACATGGGCACCGTCAAGAAGAGACGCCCGGAGACGTCTATCGTCCGGTCGCGGCCCATGCCCCATCCAAACGTCTTGTCCGCGAACGCTGTTATCTTGTCGGCGTGCTGATCTTCCACATTGCCCGTAGTGGAGTTATGGCTAACGCTTGACCCGACTGTGAAGGTGTCGTTAGCAAATACCCCATCCTTGAAAATCTGCGCCTGGTTCAGGTTGGGCGCGGCCGTCTGTAGGTATTCTCCGATATAGGCGTTGATGTCTACGTTCCCGCTGCCGTTATTGTCACAGGTCACGCGCAGGAAGTAGGGCTGCGTGAAGTCCACCTGGCTGGCCCCGCCGTCCACGACTTGCTGGATGAGCCGCCGCGCCGTGCCGTCGGTGGCCCCAGTCCCGCTGAATGCTACCTGCCAGAGTTCGAGGTAAAGGTCTACGCGGCTCGCGCCTGCATTGATTACCGGGTATGCACAGAAGGAGTAGTGATCCACTCTATCACACCACCACGCGCGGGATCCGGTTCCCGCAGCCGATGCGTAGTTGACGCTTGGGTAGCCGCTTCCAGCTCGGAAGAAGATGCTGTTTCCATTCCAGAGCGCCCACTCAATAAGCGGCCTCGGGGGGATAGGGTTGCGATTGCCTCCCGACGTCCAGTTGCCTGCACCTGGACCTCCAGTCAGTCCGAAGTGATCGGCTGTTGTGTCCCCAGGGTCACCGGCCGGAAACGGATAGCGCCCTCCCTGCGTAGGCGAGCTGCCGTCACGGCCACCGTGACTTGTCCCAAGGCTGGATCCACCCGCGCCGAGGATCCCAAAAATAATCTTGATGTCCACGTCCTCCACCGCCACAGCGTCTTCTGCTCGACACAGAACGCTGCGCTGAAGTTCCTGGCCAATCCCGCTGGTAGAGGTCATCAGGACCGGCATTATCGGCGGGTTGCCAGAGCCGCTTTGGACGTAAAGCTCCTGCCTTCCGTAGCTCTCCAGCTCGGCACCTACACGGTATGGATAGGAGGCTCCGTCTCCCGCTGAAGTGCTTACGGCTGTAGTGGGCTTCCAGCCGAGATACCAGAAGAACCACGGAGAACAGTTGCCGAGGGCTGCGTCCGATCTGACTGTAAGCCAGTCTGGCGCAGCGAAGCTCTCGTCCGTGGGGAGGATCTGCGCCATAGCCTCATGCCCGCTGGGTAAAGGTGCTGCGGAACACGCGGTCCTCGGTCATCGCCTGACGGATGAGGTTGCGGATGGTGTCCTGGCGCTCGACTAGGAGTTCGTCTATGCCGCGCGCGTCAACCGCGTTGATCGTGAATGAGATGTCTGCCCCGCCGCCTCCGCGCATATCTACCGGGATAGACCGCCCGTCGGGCAGAGGGACGATGGCTTCGTTGTCGCGGCCTTCGCCTATCATAGCGATATGCGGACCCTTGACGATCGGGCCGCCAGTCGCGTAGCCATGCACAGGCAGCGCACGCCCCAGACCACCAATGACCACGCCACCTGTGGCTAGCGGAATAAGCGGGCCCGTCCCTCCTTCCACGACCCCCCCATCGGCTACTGGGGTCACGCCAAAGGCGATCTTGATTGCTTGAAGGATCAGCATCTGGGTGATCATGCGGGTGACGTCCTGCACGAACGACGCGGCAAACCTCTTCCACGCCTCTCCTGCGGTCTCCGCGCCCTTGCCCCACGCCATCATCGCGTCGGTAAGACCGTTGGCAAAATTAGCCATCGCGACTTCTGTCACCTCTGCCATCGCGTCGCCGAATTCTGGTATTTGATCCGTGAACGACTTGAGGCCCTTCGCCACTCCTTTCTGAACCGGAGTGAGGTCTTCTAGAGATCTGGCGAAAGCGGCATTGGCCGCAGCGGCCTTCAACTCCTTCAGGGTGTAGTCTTCGACGTTCTTGATCAACGCCTCCAATGACTGCATCTGTTCTTCCGAGATCAGATCGGCGGAAAAGTCCTTCTGGGTTTGGGCCCTTGCAGCCTCGATCTCTCCCTGAAGGCGCTCCAAGTTGAGTTCCGGGGTGACCTGGACATGCGCCATCAATCCCCCAAGCGCGCCCCCGAGTTCGTCCGCTAGCTCTTCGCCGAACAGGTGACGGACGGCCCCCTTCAGCCGTTTTAACTCTGCGACTGCGGCGTCCACCCCCAGCTTCATCCCAAGCGCAACGGGGCTTTTAAGCGCCTCCGCGACCAGCGGCGCCATCTTCTCGATCCTGCGGAGACGCTCCTTCTCGGTCTTGTCGATTAACGCGATCCTCTCCGCAGCGCCAGCCTCCAGGGCTGCCATCAACTCCGCATGCTGCGCCTCGCTAAGGTGGACTCCTGCTTCAGTTGAGAGCTTCCGAAGATTAAGAAGTGCCCTCTCCTTCTTCATCACGAGTTCAATCGACTCAATCTGAGAGGCGGCGCTCTTGGATGTTGAGAAGGCGAGAACCTCCTGCTGGTGGGCGACCATCTCAAGGATAGACTCTTGCTCGGCAGCAAAGAGCACCCTCAATTCCTGCGCTTCACGCTCCTCTGGAGTCAGCGCAACACCAGACATAGACCCGAGACCGGCCTCTTCCGACAAGACATCACCGAGACCCTTACCGACGACCTCCTCTAGGGTTTTCTGCACAGCCGCCACATTGATTTCAAGCTGGCGCTTTGCTTCCGGTGACAACAGACTGACAAACGCGCTGTCGAGACCAGTAGAGAGCATCTTGTAGATACCCGCAGCCCACTTAGTGGCCTTCGCCTCACCAGCGGCGCGTCCGACCATTCCGGACAGCGTACCCACGCTCTCTTCTATGAGTACGCGAGACGACGGCCCCAGAAACGTGCCAAACCCAGCCCCGACCCCGGAAGCCAGCATTTGAGAGACGCCATCAGGGATTGCATTTGCCGAGTCGGCATACTCCTGGAAGGCGTCGCCGATAGCTCGACCAGTCACCTCCGGCAGTACTCCTCCAGAAAGGAGCGGCGCGAGGAATTGCTGGATGCCGGTCGCGTCAGTAAGCGGGACACTGAGGAAGTTGAGGAGGGCCGCCTCAAAGCCCTCAGGGTCGAGGGCCCGCATCATCTCGTCGGCCAGAGGACCAACCTCGCGCCCGAACTGTTGAGCGAAATTGGCCAGCGCAGTACTAGCCTTATCACCACTGTCCTCGATGTTGAGAGCCGCCTCTGCCAATATCTGCGCGCCGGTTATGAGCGCATAGGGCTTAGTTACAGCCCCAGAGGACAGGGTCTCCTCGTACCCTTGGATAGCCGTCACAGCCTCATCAAAACTCTTCGCGCCAGACTTAATGGCCTCGTCAAGCATCTGCCCCCAGTCGCGGATCCCATCGAGGCCCTTTTGGCCAATCCCGGTTGTGAATGCGCCCTTAACCTGCTCGGCGGTGAGCTTTGAGCTGAGACCCAACTCCTCAATCTTCTCTCTGACCGCCTCGATCTTCTTACGGGCCTCGTCCATCCCAGCGTCGCGCGCTGCTCCCGTTAGAGCCTCGGAGGCAGCTCTTCTGTGGGCGCGACTTAGCTCCATCAGAGCGCTCCTCTGGTCGCCCAGAGCCTCATTCAGAGCTTCCTGCCGATCGAGGGTGGCCCTCGCGTCTATACCGGCCGTAAGCATCGCTTTACGGCGCGCTTTCTGGGCCTCAACTAGACCTTGAAGAGCCTTCGTGGCCGTAATGTCACCCGTCAAGAGGGAGTTCCCCATGGCGCGGGCAGCCTCCCCCAGCTCACCCATGGAGGCGCTCATCTGATCCAGCTTCGCGACGGTGCTTTTTTCCAGACCGAAGAACGTCGTCGCAATCTCGGAGAAGACCTTGACCACCTCTGGGAGCACAGAGAGCATGTACATCATCACGCCCACGAACGTGTTAACGAGAGGCGTTAGTCCACCAATGGCGTCGCGGATCGCGAATGACGCCGCCTCAAGCTGCCCCATGGTCTGAATGGGCCCCGTTAGCCCTTCAATGACGCCCATCCCGAGCATCATCAATCCCTGGCGTGCGGCGTTCCCCATTACCTGAATCTTCTCGCCCGCAGACATCATTACCCGCTGGAGCGCCTGGAAGGCTGGCGCGCTCTCGTCGAGCGTGTCCGAAGTAAGCGATCGGAGAATGCTCTGAAACTCCTGGAACTGGGCTCCAGCCAAAGACAGGACAGGTATAAAGGCGCGGACGTTGGGGAAAAACTTCTGCCATGCATCGATGTTGTCGCCGAGCTTCTTCTTCAGCTCGACGAGAATCCCCATGAACCCCTTCGACCGGATAGTGTTGTAATCGAACTGGATCCCATGCGCGTGCATCAGGTCAAGCGCATCCTGAGACGGCTTCAGGATGGAGACCATGGCCTGCCGCAAGTAGATGACGGAGGTGGTCGTGTTCACGCCACCCTTGGTCAGCGTAGCTAGCATCGCGGTCAGCTCTTCAAGCGAGACCCCAAGGGCGGCTGAAATGGGAGTCGCAACACCCATCGACTCAGCCATCTCGGGGATCGTCGTCTTGCCGAGACGCACAGTCTCAAAGAAGACGTTATTGATGTGCTCGACCTCGTCCACGCTCTTGCCGTAGGCGTTGATCGTGTTGGTCAGCAAATCCACGGTGGATACGAGGTCGGCTAGACCGGCCTTGGAGAGCACGACGGCGCCCTCTAGCACACCGAAGGCGTTTCTCAGGTCCGTCTGGCCTGCCGAGATCACTTGATACAAGGCCTTTGCCGCGACGGTCTCCATGACCCCAAACGAAGTAGACAGATCAAGGACTTGCCTGGAGACATACCCAAGGCTGTCACCGGCCGCTTCAGAGATAGTCGATACCTCGGCCATGGCTTTGGAAAACTCTATTGCGTCCTTCACCCCGCTCTGGATCTTTGCCATGGCCGTGTTCATCAGCATCAGGGCAGAGCCGACGCCCAGCGCGGCCGTCGCGAGCTTCGCCATCTTCACAACAGCGCGCCCGACCGACTTGCCCATCTTCTTGAACGCGCCGTCGGCCTTCTTCGTCTCCTTTTTGACGTTGGTCCCAAGATCCTTGAGGGTTTTGGTCGCGAGGTCCTTGAGCGCGATCTCCCACTCGATGCGAGCTTTCTGTGCCATCAGCGGCGCCTAGACCCTCTTCTAGAGGAGGCGTCCGCCTTACGCTGACTGCGCTCAACCTCCTCTTGCAGATGTTCTTCGCGCAAACCGTCCCAGTACCCTCTCTCTGCGTCGATCATGTCAACGCCAGCGAGAAAGGAGCGCGATTGATCCAGCCACGCGCCACTCACCGGGAGCACGTTTCTGCGGTCGTAATGGGAGTACGCCCGAAATAAGAGGTCGATGTGCATCCGTAGTCCTGGAGATGCCCCATGCACCATGGCAGACGGACACCGACGGTGTTGCAATATGCCATCGCCATCGCATACGGCACACTCTGCATTGTTGCCCGCGCAGCGCGTACAGGTAGACTCCCAGACCGCATGCGGCGCCTCTTCCTCACAGCCCCACGACGCGCGCAGTGCGTCACTACCCGGGCGACGGCAACGTCCGCAGTCGGGGAAGGGCTTGCCGCAGGCCTTCGCCGTTGCAGCACCCCACGCCTGCGCTACCGCCGCCCGGATCACTCCCCCTCCGGCTCGGTTATGCTCCCCCTATCCATGATGGCGCTTACAAGCTCTTGCCTGTAACGAGGCAGCAGACGGTCCAAAGCAGCGTCGGTAACGTGGTGCGGGTTGCCGCGCCCAGTCTCGAACGGGACCTCCTTCTCGTCGGCCGCCTTGAAGTTTCTCCACCCCCTCAAGCCGAAGCGCAGGACGGTGAGCTGGTGCGTTCCAGATCGAAACGACAACTCCTCCTGTCCCGGGATTGATGCAATCATGTTGTCAGCCACGCGCGCTTCCTCCGCAACCGTGAGCCCACGAAGGGTGAACACGGTTCGATCTTCCTCGGGCAGCCCGGTATCGTCTTCCAAGACGTACTCAAAGGTAGCCTTGGGGTCTAGTGCAATCGGCATTGGTGCCTCCTTATGCCGGTTAGAGTTGGTAAATAACGATCTCGTTGTCTGTGCCCAGACGGGGATTGAGGACGGTAGAGTCCGCACCTTCGGCACGCTCCTGAACCGAAGAGCCAAAGTCGCCGCCGGTAAGAGTGGTGGTCGAGTCCCACACGACGACTTCATCCCGGTTCCCTTCTGAGATGCCGCTGAACTGTGCCGCCGGGAACTTAAAGGTGAACTTGTTCCCCGAATCTCCGCCCACAGTGAGCCGACCGCGCGTCGTCTCCCCACTCAGGAAGCGATCCCAGAGGTCCGCGTATGGGTTGCTAGAGAAGTCGCGCACGGCATCTGGGTTGAATGTCATCGTCGGGGTACGGCCAGTGATGTAGCAAGCGTCATACCCATTGCTCACGCTTACGTCTTCGCGAACGACCAGCTCATTCCCCAGCGAGATGGTCATGGCACTGAATATGGTGTCCGTGAAGGTCCCGGTGTCTGTGACGCCATAGGTGGTCTCGCCTATCCCAAGCGACACACCCACAAAGCTGGGCGGGATCGGACGGCCTTCAGCGGTGGGGGTGTACGCATGCGACTCTGTATAGCCGTTGAACACGCCCTGGAAGGTGAAGTTCATCATCACGCGGTCACCGGAGACGAACGCGAACTCTACATTGCCCCGGCACCCAATCCCCTCGATGTAGTCGCCGCTGGAGTTGAGCACCTGGCGCAAGGATAGAGATGAGCTAGTAGCGTCCGCGCCACCCAGGTTAGTTGTCGATACGGGCACCCACGCTACGGCCGCCGTCGGCGTGGACGCCCCTGCGGACGTGGCGTAAATATCAAGGACTTGCCCCGGGAGCGAGTCGTTGTTTGCGATCGAGGCGCCCGCCGCATCCGGGTCGAAGAAGAGAGTGGTGTCGTCGTAGAAAGTATCTCCGATGACGCGGCCCACATTGTCGCCCGCTGCATAGCTTATGGGCAGTACGGTGCCCGTCGAGAAGTTCTCGTAGTTCCGCAGCCAGAGCGGCCCGGTGTATCCCGCTGGGGTGAGGTCTCCTTTCTGCATCACTCCATCAATCGCGTTTGTCGAGACGACTGTTTGGCTCAGGCCGCACGCCTGAAGGAGAGAGCCCCACCGCGCCGGAGTGCCCCGAGTCCCGCTGCCCGCCAGCTCTACGCTAAAGGAGAACTCGATGGTCGCGCTAGCCGCCCCCGAGGCACTCCCAGTGCCCGGAATCTGCATCGGAGCCGGGGTGATCGACAGGCGCGTCGGCGTGCGGTCGAAGGTGCGGTTGGTGACGGTGAAGGTCGGATCAGTGACCTCCAGGTAGCTTGTGGAGTTGTCGAAGGTTCCAACTTCCCCTTCGTTAGTCTCCACCGCGAAGTAGAGCAGTCGGTTAAATGTCTTGAAGGCCATTGCGGTGGCTCCTTATAGGGTCTAGGTCGGGGTCAAGGTCAAGTGGGGGCGTTTAAGTCGTCCCACTCTGTGCGGTACTCGATCTCTAGGATCACGTTTGCGACAGCATACGGCTCGTCGTCTTCTGTTGGGTAAAACACCTCGTCATTAGTGACTCGTGTATTCAGCGCATTCGTATTGCGATAGCGGTCGATCAGAACGGCCTTATGAACATCGCGTATGAACCGCTCTATCTTGCTCACCGCGTCTGTCCGTGTCCTAAGAAATAGGGACAACTGGACACTGTAAGAGGCTGCCGTAGTTAGCGTCCCCTGCGTCCCCTGCTGATTGTAGTCAGTGTCGAGAGGGACAATAACAATCGCCGGAAACATCTTCAGCTCCATCGGCCCAGACTCAACGCGCGTGATGTGCTCTACGGGCGTGTAGTAGGCATCGCCCGATACTGGAGGAGTCGTAACGCCAGCCGCAATCAGCGGCAGCGCCGTGTTTTGGAGATCATCCAAAATGGCCTCCTTGACCGGGCTACCCAGGGGCATCGAGCATCTCCTCTAGCACCACGATAAAGGCATAGCGCCCGTGGCCAAGCTGGCGCAACAATAGAGGAGCCCCCATCATCCGCACGATCAGCGCTTCTGTCCCAGAATAAGCCTCGTTCGTAGTCGAGTAATTGAGGCCCTGAGATCCTCCAGTCGAAAGTTTCCAAAGAGCCATCGCGCGGTTGTAGTCGGCCTTGGAGGCCTCGCGGAAGGACAGGACAAATTGCCTCACAGCAGCCTGCCCCTGAGCAGACTCGCTACAGAACGTCTGGCGCCGCTGAACCATCGGGCCGTCAGAAGGCGTGCGGACACCACGGCGACGCACCCGCGCCCGGACGGGATACGTGTCTGCCGCGAGGTCCCAGGTTGCCACGGCGGTGTACGCCATCAGCGCCCCCCCACCAAAAGGATCTTGCCGAACTCGGCCCGCAGACCGGCGAGGTGATGGTCAGCTACGCGCTTCACTTCTTTACCCGCGTCAAGGCGCGCAGGGATCTTCACCTTTTTCTTAAGCACGAACAGAAGCACGTTTCCCTTGTACCTGTCTCGCGGCTTCCAGCGCTTCCGAGCCACGATCAGAAGGTTCCCGCCGCTGCTTTCAATGATGAAGGTACGCCCGTATCCCGACGTTGTGTAGATGGGGAAGCCCCCGGCCGTCCTATTGCCCGTCAGCCTTGGGACCGCCGCAGATCTCAGGCGCCCTGTTGGAGTCAGAGCCTTTCCAGGAGGCCCAAGAGGGATTCGCATCCATTGCGCGGTAACCGGCTGCTGGTTGGGTATCCCCCACTCCTGAGTTCTGGCATATCCAGCACGACCTCCACCAACTCGCAGAAGTACGCGCAGTGTCCCCAGTTTATTCCCGGTCATGCGCCCGCCGACTGACTTACGCAGGCTGCCGTGGCGGTTTCGGAGCTTCCTACCGCGCGTCGTCCCTGGATAGTACCCGGTGAAGTGGTCCTCCTTCATCCGCGTGATCCAGTCCTCCTTCAATACATTGAAGACGCGGCTGGCCGCCTTATGCAGGGCGACTTCGCTATCTCTAACGCGACGCCCAAACTCCTCACTGTTGGAGTCAAATTCTAGCCAGTGTTTCGGGCTCATCCCCCGAACCTCATGCGACGGTATGGGATCAGCGCCTCGATCACATCGGGGAGGAACTGGACCGGCCCCTCCTTGGTAGAACCATATTCACCTATCCGTATCGTCTTTTGCATCGGTTCGTCGCGCCGACGCCACATGGCGATTACCTGCGTCTCGGCCGCATAAGCGATCGCGGGGTAGTCCAGGATGAACTGGGCAACCCCGCCAGCCGTCGCAGTAAGCCCCCCCGTATAGACCACCTGGACTGCATTAGGGGCAGTGCCCATATTGTCACCCAAGTAGTTCGTGATCGGGTAGAAGGTGAAGTGGATCGCTCCGGTGACGAGGTCTACGTGATAGTCAGTGGAGGTCACGGCCGTAACGGCAGCAAAGTCCCAATTGGGAGCGATCTTAATGCTGGCAATATCCGCCTGTGCGGTGAGGGGATACGCGCGCAGGAACAGCACCTTCTGGCGTGGCCTGATGTCGTACTCCTCTGTGCGAGCCGCCGCCTCGATCGGCCTATCGATAAAGTTCTCAATGCGCTGAGACACGGTAGAAATGAGGGCGTCCAGCACGTCATCATGCGTCGCGCTGGTGATCTCTAAAAGATCCTTGACCCTTGCTTTCGTCGTCGCCTCCATAGGTCACGCCTCGGGTTTCGTCTCCCTCGTCTTATACGTCGTGCTCTTCTTTGCCTTCTTCGCCGACTTCTTAGGTGCGCCGATAACAGCCTCTGGCGCGGGGGCCTCTGGCGCGGAAGCCTCGCTCACGATCTCCCAGTTCCCAGACAGAACTGCGAGGGCCCCCTTTCGGGTTCTCTTGTCTGCGGAGTCCGTTGCAAGGGCAACCACGTCACCCCCCTTGGTGACCGTGCCATCTGGATGCCGGAGTTCGTGGCCCTCCTGAACCTTGTAATATCTCATGCGTAGTTACCTCTGTATGAAGGTGCCAGCGCGCCGAGCCAAGGCCATAGCCCGACGCGCCAGCGGGGGGCATTACGTGGAAGCCTTCTTCTTGGCCTTCTTCTTGGCTTTCTTCTTGGCTTTCTTCTTGGTCTTCTTCTTGGCCTTGGGAGAAGTGGCCGCACCAAACTTCGTCAGATCGACTGGCGAAGCTACGGCCGACCGCTCGCGCACGGGCTCCAGCGCGTCGCCCTGCTCCGCAATGGTGCTGCGGTCGTGTTCCGCGTTGATGTCAATGATGTACCCCCGCTCACCGCGAACGGAGCCATCGGGATATAGGAGCTGGTGTCGCTTTCTAACTCGATATTTAGTCATGGCTAGATCTCGAACTGCGGGACGCTCGCATTGGTAGTGTCGTATGGGAACAAGATCGCGTAGATACCGTTCCGCACCCTATTAAGACCTCCAGAGACCACGGTCTTTACACCAACGGCATTTTGCGCTTTCGACAGGTCGATGGTGGCATAGAAGAAATCGTTATCATTTGACGGGGTTACTGTCGTAAACGCAGCCGTGCCGCCGCCAGACTTCGTCGCATCAGTCCATGTGGTGAAGTCTGGCTCTGGCGATGTCTGGATCGTAACGTCCAGGTTCATTCCAGCTCCAGCGACATCGGCGACGAGTATGATCATTGCCGTCATGTACGGACGGGCGTCGAACGCCTGAGTAAACGTAGGGCTGCTGTAGGACGGGTTGACGGTGCCCGGTGCCTGATTGTTTACAGCGACAAGCTCGATAACCTTCAAGCTCGCGCCTGGATCTACATAGGACATATCGCGTCTCCTACCGTTTAATCAAGCTGACCGACGAAGCCACGGCAGCCCGCTCTCTGCTCGTGGCTTCGCCATGTCATCGCCTTCTAGACATCAAAAACCGGGGCCGTAGCGTCACCCGTGTAGGCAGGCATACCAACCAGAACAGCGCCGTACACCTGGGCGTTCGCGCCAGAAGACTTCGCCGTGACGCGCACATAGCGCTTCGTGTTGGTGAAGTCGATAGCAAGCTGAACCACGGTGTCATCCACCGAGACGGCGGCTGTCGTGGAGGCGTCGGCCGCGCCAGCGGCACTACCCACCCGATCGCAGACGGCGAAGGTGACGTCGTCATCTGACTCCTCTACGGCCCAGACGTTCGTGTCCGAGGCGTGCATGTTTCCGAGAAGGAAAAGAGCAACGCCCCAAGCATACCCCTTGGTGTCCAAGGAAGCCCCGTTCTGAACAGAAGCCGTGCTGACGGACACAGGGGGCAGAGAATTGGTGACGGTAATGTTGTTACCGATATCGAGAACAGTCATGTGGTTGAGTCTCCTTGAATCGAGCTAGTCGATTACGTAGGTGAAAGCTTCGGGGTGACGGAGGGCAACATCACAGCGCATGGTGGCGCGAATGTGAGTCTGGTCCTTTGAGAAAGCATCGTCCGAAGAGTCGGATGCCAGAAGACGGAGACCGCCCCAGCGGGCGACCATGACGCTATCCCAGTTGCCGAACAGGATAGACCGAATACCTGCACTCGCTGTCGGAGCAGTCATCTGGGTGGAGGTGCGATACGGGTGCCCGAGGATATTCGCGGGTCCACCTGTTGCCATGTTCATGTTGTCCAACGGTACGGAGATATCGCCGAAGTCCACCGTCATCAGACGGATCTCAGCAAGGGCAAGCGGGTGGAGTGCCCAACCGAGGCGACCGAACAGCGCGTTTTCGGTATCGAGGTTCGTGAGGAACTCCATCATCTCTGCGGCAGTCGGGGGTGTCCCGACCTGATAGGCCGCCGCCGTGACGGTGCTAACCCCGGTATTCTGCATGATGCCAACAGGCTCGCCGGAGCCGCCACCAGATGATCCGTCGAGGATGCCGAGGTCCAACGCGATCCCAAGCTGGGAGGCGAGGTCTTCCTCGATCACCGAGTCGGCTGCGGGAACCGAAGTCTCAAGCAGTAGGTTCGACAAGATCACCCGACCCGCGAGGGTCTTGGGAGTCATGTTGATCTGCTCAAATCCCAGGTCGCTGGCCGTGATGGTGGAGTTCTCGGAGACCCAGTAGCCAGTAGCCGAAGAGGTTATCTTCGGGATGGTGACCGGCGTCCCTGTGACGGCAAGGTCGCGCGCCCCGAGATCGTAGGCAATCACATTGGCCTTCAGGCGCTCTATGACGCCTGCCAGGGCATCTTCGGGAACGATGTAGCCACCAGCGGGATCGACGCCCGAACTCATGGCTTTCTCTCTGGTGTTATCAAACACCTCCTTCTCGTAAGGCGCGCTGGTGAAGTTCTTGCTGGCGATGGCCCGGCAGGCGCGAGCCATCGAGAAAGCCTCGCGCTCGCCGTTCTTGGCGACTTCGATGCCGGGAAGGTGGCTGCGGCTCTCGTCGGCCAAGCTGGACTTGACCTCCGCGACCGCGCCCTCCAGCGCCTTGATCTGTTGGGAGAGTTCGTCGCGCTTGCCCGACTCGGCCTCGCGCCACTCCTCGATAGTGGATTCGAGGCTCTTGCCGAGAGACTCAAGTTGCTGCTCGAATGCAGCCTGTAGGTTAGGTGTGTCCATCAGTTTGTCCCGTTGGGGTTGGAGTTCAAAAGGTCCCGCCGCACGCGCTCCGCGAATCCCCGGACTGCGCCGTTCACCGCCTGGTCAACCTTCTCCTGGGTAATCTCGTCGGCATCGGGCACTCCAGCATCGGGCTCGTGCTCCGAGCCGCCTTGCGTGCCGCCGCGAGATTCTCCGTGGAGGGTCTTCGTCAGGTCAGTCAGGCTATCGACCAGTTGGCGGGTTGCCCTGGTCTGCTCTGCCTGTTGCTCGATAAGCGACGCGACGGCCTCCACCAGTCGCAGATCGCTCTTGTATTCGTCAGCGCACGCCGTCTCGCACATCGAGTGTGCTGCGGCCACCGCCTGGTCGTCGTCCATCCCCTCGTCAATCAACTCGGGAACCTTGCGCGTGACGCACTCTTCGGTGGTCTCGTCATCCTCCCGACAAGCCGGAGACTTTCTTTGACCTCCGAGGGAGTCCCCCAATTCCGAATCAGGGCCCTCCTTCACCAACGCTTCCGGCATGGCCAGCTCCACAGGGTCGCCCGCGTTGTATGCCTTTGCGGGTTCCGCAATGGAGTCTGACAGGTGTTGCGCCGCGCTGTAGCCAAAGTCAACTAAAGACCGGCACTTCGCACGCACACGAGCCAGCGCTATCTCCTCTGTCGGCGGGAAGGCCTCAAAAAACTGCGCCTCCTTCCCTAGGTCAAACGCCCCCTCGGATGTCAGCGCCTTAACTCCGTCTTGCAGTGCGCTAGGGTTAGCGGGCACAGCTACTACAGAGATCTCCATCAACTCAGATGCCGAGAACACCTGGCCGTAAGGGCCTATCCCAAGAGCGTCGCGCTTTTTCTCGTCTATGTCCTCTGTTTCCACCGGGAGGAACCCAACCGAAGTCGCGCGAACAAATCCGCGCGAGGCAAGGCGGTAGATGGTGTCCGCAAACTCATGCGCCTCGGGCGGCGCAAATTCCACCTCTGCGGTCAGTCGCGCCGGGCCGTACCGGCGCCGCACGTTCTTCGCCTTACCGATAGGGGGCCGCGTTTGGCCGTCGTGAGCCCACAGAATGACCGGGTTGCGCTTATAGTTCGCGAGATCCCAGCCCTTAACTCGAATGATGTCGCCCATGCGGTCAGGGGTTTCATCGCTCACAAGATAGCTGATTGTGCGAGCGTCGCTATTGATTGAAATAGGATCACTGGCCCGCACGCGGAACTGAGGGATTTTGGGATTGGCCTTGATAGACAACACGCACTCTGTTCCGAGTGAATCCATCTCTGCGGTTGTTGCACAACCGGCGGCCACCCGCGCAGCGAGGTCTTGCTGTGTACTCATATCATCTTTTTGGGTTTAACACGGCGACGGTGGTGCATCGACAGTTGACGACCTCGCTGGCGGGAGCCGGGGGACCCTGGCCAGGGAAAGTCACGCGGTTGGAAAAGGGCTCGCCCACTTCGCGGATCTCGCCATCCACACCAATGCTGGGCTGGTGTGTCTCGCGTACAAATGCGTCGCGACTACTAAGCCACTGATGCTGCTCGATCTTGTTCAGCTTCATCTCCTCCATGCGCGCACCGTTGTACGCCTTACCCGTCTCGGTGTTCGCTATGCGGTCCGCCCGCGCATCCAAGCCGCCAAGCACGTCCGTGAGTGAGTTCTCCACCGCCTGAAGCTGGACACGGATAGCCTCCGCAAGGGACGTCACGCTCCCCACTCCTTCACCCGTCACCGCGTCGAGAATGGCGCGATGGATGCGCTTCGCAAGAGTGCTCTGCGGGCCTTCGGCCAGGTACACGGGATACTTCGCGTAGAAGTTGACGATGAATGGGTCCTCCACAGACGTGATAAGGGCGCTCGCTCCGATCTCGCCAGAGAGGATGCCCGCAGCCTCCACCATCATTTCCGAGAGTGGCAGCACGATCGCGTCTGCCAACTCGACGCCCCACTTTTCCAAGCTGAGGCCCAGGAGCCGCGCAATTTCCGCCTCGGTGATAACGGCCTTAGCCAGAGAGCCGCGCGCGGTCTTGCTGCCTTTTGCTATCTCCCTCACGCGCTTCCGCGCGGCCAGGACCATGTCCCTCTGCACCCTCTTGGTGCGCTTGGACACCTTCGCAATCACCACGTCCTCGGCCTCCGTGTAGAGACGATAGTACGCGATGCGCTTCTCCTCGGCGTCCAGCCATTCCGGCCACTCCGTGGAGATCTCCTCCTGATGGACTGGTGGTGTGTCCGGCGCTGATCGAGCCTCCTCATCAGCCTGCGCTCCGACGGGGGCAGGCATAGTGTCACTGCCGATGAGAGCCAGATTGACCGCAACATAGCGCTCGTCGGTGCCCTCCAAGTCCTCCTCTGTGATATCCCACCCACCCAGCTCCGCAGACTCAGCGAAGGTGCGGTGACCCTTCTCGTAGATCTTGAGCGTGCGATCCACCTTAGAGTCCATATCCTCGCGCAGCGCGCTCACACCGGAGATGTCGAAGTCCAGAACGAGTTCGCTATCCGGGTTGTTGATCCTGCGGATGAGCTTGTACTGAAGTTCATCCTTCAGGAAATCCAGGTAGGGCAGGATCGTCGTATCCCAGAAGATCCTGTTCTGCTCGCGCGCGGTTGCGTAGTTGATGGTCTCAAGGCCCAGGATGACCGGCGGCACGCCGAAGATGGACAGGATCGTCTGACGGTCCCAGTCACGCAGCTTCTCGTGCTCCATGGCCTGCGGAGACAGGCCGATCTCTTGATAGGTCGTCCCCTGTGGAAGAACGGCGGTCTTGCGATGAGACTCTGGGCGCCCATGAGCCTCGTGCCACGCCTCGCGGATCGCGCGTTGGTCGTCGTTGGTGAGGGGCCCATCGACGGACAGAACGCCGCCTGGCGAGCCGCCGTTCTGGAGCAACGCCTCGTCGTAGCGATCGATTACAAAGTCCTTCGCCGCTGTTCTGTAGCCAGCCTGCATCGGCCCCATACCCCGGAGTGGGTTGTAGGGGTTGACCTCCGCAACCTGTACAACAGCATGCGCCGGGTAGTCCACGCGCCCACTCGCCGTCTGGAAGCGCCAGGCTGCCGGAAGTTTTGTCTGCGGGTCCAGCACGGCCTCTGCAAGGTCGCCGCGCACCGGCCAGATCTCCTCCGGCGCCTCGATTATGGCCATCATGCCATGGCCATTGACGGCGTTCACGGGCTCCATGCGCCCACCCGCGCCGCGCCGCAACAGAATCAGGAAGGTCTCCCCGTAGAGCTGCTGGGCCGTCGCGATGGCGCGGAAGAACTTCCGCTGCGACATCAGCGGGTTAGGCGTGTTGATCACGACAGCCAGGTCGGAGTCGTCCACCGTCTCCATCTCGCCACCAGCCAACTGGCGCTGGAGCCGAGCCGGTACACTGGACGCCGAGCGGCCAATCGCAGCCACACAAGCGTAGACCCAAGGGTGCTGCGCGTATGGCCTGGACAGGTCCGGCTCGCCGCCAAGGGCAATTGCCCAGCGGTACGTGCTACTGTCGCCTAGAACGGTGGACTTCGTAGTGGAGTGTAGCGGACCGGAACGCCCGTATGGCTGCGCCGTGTCCTCGCGCCCAGGAGCCTCCTGGGGGCGCCGATCACCCGACATGTCCATAGACTTCTCCCCCAAGCGAATCATGCCACTGGGGCATAGAGGATACCAAAGCTCAAAACCACCGAAAAACCGGCTGCGGCACTACATGTAGTGTAGGCCGTCTGCTTTTCTACCAGATCTACTGTGCAGCTCATCCTCTAGCAGCATAACACGATCGGCCATTAGCTCCAACGTATGCCACCGCGCACCGCATGCCACGCACTCGCGCCGACGGCGCACCGAGCCCCTCGCATACTCCGGCCTGCTGTCCACAACGCGCGTAGCCGTGTGGGCGCACTCCGGGCACTGGATGGCATCAGACATCAGTACACGCGCCGCTTCGCGTGGCCGCGCGCTACGAGGGCGTCGTTCGCGCACACCATAGGGCCGTCGGGATTCAGAGGAGTCGTGCAGTAAACCTCTGCCACCCATCGCCCATACTTGCCCTTCTTGTCGCGCCTGGTGGCGATGACCATAGACTTGCCCACAGGCAGCATCGAGCGCAGGAAGTCGCGCGCCTCCCTCCCTAGCTCCCGCTCCGCTCCGCGCATCTCTGGAGCGTTGATCCCGTAGAGCCGCAGCTTCTGGCCGTGGACCCACACTCCGAGCCCTAGGTCCACGTCCACCGTGATCGTATCGCCGTCGTACACGCTCACGCAGATAGCCCGATAAACATAGGGCGGTGCCTGCACGTCGCGATCGTCGGTTCCTTCCATCGGTTCCCCTCGCTCTCTTAGATGATGAAAATCCTCGCACCACTGTTAGCCCGGCTCAACGAAATCAGGAAGGCATCCGCGTGGTCGGGAGAGTTGCCATGCCGAGCACGGATCTTGTCTTTACTCTCCATCTTAAGAAGTCCCTTTTCGTTGTACTCGTAGTTCGTCCACCCAAGCTGACGCCAGAGCGTGCTGCGCCACTCACGGGGCACCGCCAGGTGACCATTCATCAGCGCCATCCGACACACCCAGTGCAACTCGGCACGCCGGTTGAGAATCTTCATGTCGTTCCCAATCAGCCAACTCCAGTCGTTACGCGGGCCGCCACCAAAGTCCACCGCGTCTACACCCCACCCATCCTCACGCATACGGTCCACCACACCGGCCCCCAGACCGTCCAGGTCCACATGCACATTCTTGGCTTCCACGCTCCACTCCCGAGCTAGCTGGATCGTCCGCTTCGCCGTGTACATCAGATCCTCCGACTGCCAAGAGCGCACCGACTCCACCCGACCATCCACCACCACACACGAGACTGTGTAGTCGCTGCCGCTGCGCGCCACGTCCAGGCCCAGGTGACGCCCACGCTCCACTTCAGGAATCGTGTCCGCAGTCTCCTCCAATAACCACTCCGGCACCAACTGATAGTCGCCACCACGCGGAGGGAACTTCCCCAGCACACGCACGAAATACTGCGGAGAGTCCTCGCCGTAGAACGTCCCTTGCTCCTCGATCCACTCGCGCGAGATGATCTCGGGGGGAACGTCCAACGCCGAGATCTGGAACCGCTCCCACGTCCCACGCGAGTGGCTCTCAAAGAACGCTCCGTCGGCCCGGTTGCCGTTCCCAATCAGGAGCACGTAGCAGTTAGGGCTCGTTAGATAGCCACGCATCGCGTCGTAGATGTGATCCGCGACTCCCGACGCCTCGTCCACAATCACCAGCAAACCACCAGGGCCTCCCGCCTGAGACCCACGAGCGTGGAACCCCTGGAACCGCTCCTCCCTGTCCGTCGATAACCCCATCCCATACCACGCCGGACCTATGTCCAGCCGCGTCGTCATCAGCTCTCCCTTCAGCGTGAACCTCGCCTCGTGGAACGCTGAACGCACCTCGCGCCACAATAGACCCACCTGATGCCACGTCGGCGCCGTCGTGACCACCACCGCGTCCAGCCGCGTCATCAGAAACCACAGCACCAGACGGCCACCCCAGCTCGTCTTGCCCGCGCCGTTGCAGCTCACCACCGAGACACGCTGCTTCTCCACCAGCGCAGCCCCAATATCCGCCTGCTTTGCCCAAGGCTCCCACCCCAGGATGTCGCGCGAAAACCCTACCGGGTCGTCCACATACTGCGCGAACGGAGCGTCAAGCCGGGTGCCCAGCCTGGAGTCCAGTTGCCGCCGGACCTGTGCCCAGGATCTCGCCGTCAATCCGCCGGATGATTCTTCCTGCTGCATCCTTGTCACTCTCGTCCAAAACGATGTCCGCGAACCGCGCCAGCACCGCAACCAAGTCCCGCGCATTGATTGCGTTTGCCGCGTCCAGCCGAATACTCCACGCCTTCTCCTGCCTCCTACTCAGACGCTCCGCAGCACGGGCCAGCGCCTCCAAAGCACTGTCCTCACGCGCACCACGCTCTACCAACTCCCGCAGCCTACCGAGTTGCTCCGCGTGGTCCGGCTCACCCACCGAGACCTCCACCGCCCCAAGAAGCTCACGTACCTGCTTGCGAAACCCCGGCGTATCCGAATCCGCTACACGCGCGATCGCCTTCTGAACCACCAAGTCCAACAGCGCCAACGTCTCGCGCAAGTCCAGCAGGCTCGGGTCGTTGCGCGATAATTCATACGCATCCCGAAGACGACCAAGCGCCTTCGAGTAACGACCATGCTTCGGAGGAGTCCCTCCCAAACCACCGTGATACCGACACACCCGACGGCTCGGCACCACCCTCTGGCGGCACCGCTTCTGCGTTGTCTTGCTCTTCGCACAACATCGCCAGGGCTCGTCCCCAGGCTCGTAGGTCGTCGTGGGATGTCTAGGCATCCGAATCACCAGAGCCCGAGCCACCAGAATTGTTGCGACGCTTCCTGTACGCAGCCTTCAACACACGCATCTCCTCTGAAAGCTCCTCACACCACACACGGATACGCGCAAGCGCCACTCCTCGCGCACGCTCAGGGACACGCGCCACACGCAAAATCTCACCAAGCTGGCGCGTCCAACGATCCGCGTTCGAGGGCCTCGGCATCCGCACCATATATAGTACGACGCGCGGTGGACTGCACGAACGAAATACGCGGCTGGGAGAGCGTCCCGAAAAGGTCAGGGGTCGTGGGACTGGGGAAATAAAACGGGGCAGGCATCATTCGCTACAGAGGATCCCAGAGAATAGGAAGACCCATATCCCCGCGAAGGATGTCGCATCCAGGCGCAAAGGATGTCGCATAGGGCGCAAAGGATGTCGCATCCGGCCGCGAAGGATGCCGCATAGCTCCGGGCTCCGGGCTCCGGGCTCCGGGCTCCGGGCTCC
>CEPX01119491.1_pt1 | contig 41413 bp, 37 predicted proteins | sample 361361 | NCBI WGS metagenome assembly CEPX01 (sample SAMEA2619974, study PRJEB7988) | marine metagenome | biome: marine biome (ENVO:00000447); feature: mesopelagic zone (ENVO:00000213) & marine oxygen minimum zone (ENVO:01000065); material: "saline water (ENVO:00002010), including plankton...
TAGGTATGCCATAATAGCGCCCCGATAAAATTAATTTGTTTTGCACAGTATAGGTGATACTTCGTTGATTAAGAAAACATTAATTACATTTTCATTGTTGTATTTAGCGCTGCTATGGCTGACATCATGGCAACTTAATATTACCTACTTTATTGCAGGCACTTACAGTGTAGCGAGCTTAGTAAGCTTTTTGGTGTATGGCTGGGATAAACGTTTAGCAATGCAACATGGCGAGCATGTGATAAGAGTACCTGAGCGTACACTGCATATTTTAGGATTAATCGGCGGTTGGCCAGGTTCATTCATTGCACAGCAATGGTTAAGACACAAATCTAAAAAACGTAGTTTTATTGCCGTACTTTGGTTAACAGTTATTGTTAATTGTAGTGCGGTATGGTCGCTGTATTATTTTAAGTTAATTTAAAAGAAGATCAAAAAAGGAAAGCAGTCGCTTTCCTTTTTTGTTAAAACCACTTATTGAGCAGCTTGAATTGATTCAATGCTATCAAGTTCAATTGTTAGAATTGTTTTCTTATCAACAACAACCCATTTGCGGTAAGTTAAGTAACCTGGCTTGGTTACTTCAATGTCGTACTTACCTTCATCAAGTTCAATACCATCTTCATAAACAGGTTTAATATTCATAATACGAACGCGCGCATCATCAGGTGTTGTGACTACCGTTAATGAAATTACAGGTACTTCTTCTACCACTTCAGCTACAGGCTCTACAATTGGCTCTGGCTCCGGTGAAACTTCTGTAGTTGATGAGCAGCCCGCTAGTATTACTAACGCACAAGCCAGACTTAATTTTTTCATAATTACTCCATTTAATTACACTATTTAGTAAACGTGAAAGAAGAAGAGTGGTGTTTTCAAAAGTAAAACTTTGCAAAATTGCTCTTCTCTGACGCTTGATTATTTAAGTTACTGAGTTAGAGGGTATTTTCTAGACTCTTCCGTATTTCTTCACTGCGTTCAACTAGCTTCTCTGCCGTTCGGTACATTTTTACTTTCATTAAGCTGCTTGCCATAGAAATATACGTTGTCGCTATCTGATCTTTGATCATTAAAATAGGCTCAAATGATTCAGGGAAAATTTCTGCTTCTTTGCTAAATGACTCATCAAATTCGATAAGCTGCTTATAGTCTGAAACATTAGCTAGTTGAGAGCTAAACTTTGCTAACTTTTCTTGATAAAAAATCTTTGCGTCATCGTCAGGGTAACTGACTGTGATCCCCTCACTGATTTTTTTCTTATATTCAGCTAAAGCGATCATGGCTGACTCTTTTTTCCTCAACGCAGTAACGAGTGGCTCAAGTTCTGAAGTATTTGAAAAAACTAATTCACCTACATCAAGTAGCCTTTTCTGTGTAACGAAATCCTCGTTTTCAATCGAGCTTAAAACAGCTAGTTTGAAATTATCTATGTGTTCTTGGTTGGGTGTGTATACAAAACTAGAATCAATAATGTTTATTTGAGATACAAGGCTATCTATATTATTGTCACCGCTCTCGGTATACCTCGATTGCGATAAAAGTACATCCAGACGATAGCTAAGATCAGAAAGGATCGACTGCCTTTCAGTAAGTAAACTTTCGAGTTTATTACTTAGTGTTTCAGAATCAGGGTAGACCTTTTTCGCTTCGTCATAGATATGAATAGCTTCATCATACGCTCTTGTATTTATGGAAGTTCGTGGTAAATCTTCAACCTGCTGAGAAAATTTTTCTACGATTTTATTTTGATGGACAGCTAAAAGCCCTTCTTTTAAAACTTTATATTGTGGAGGTATTTCATTTAGGCGTTGTGGTAAGCCATCACTAGACCAACCCATCCATGTTTCAAGTTGTTCAACTTTTGCGAGCGAGTTCTGATAGTTTGCTTCAATCAATTGCTGTGTATCACTTTGAGAGAAGTAAAGGTAACCAGCACCGCCAAGAAGTAAAGCGTAGCAAGCTGCATGGATAAATAGAGTGGTTCTATTATTGTTTAGTTCGGACCTAATTTCGGACAATGATTTAGGACGATTTGCAGCATCAAGTGAAATGCATTTTTTGAGTTTGAGCCAAACACTGATAGAGCAATTGCTTGGTTTCTTGACACTTGTATCTTTTGCTACTTGATTTGCAGCGACTCTATTGTACGGATGCTTGCTTGTTAATAACTCAAATACGAGGCAGCCAAATGCAAATACATCGTCTTTGGCGGAAGGTTTGCCTCCATTTAATTGCTCAGGACTCGCATAAGTAGGAGTATATCCATTGCTATTAGGTTGTTCATCTTTAGCTGGAGCTGCATATTTATCTTCATGTAGATTTGTCTTTGCAATTCCAAAATCCAAGATTTTTAAGTTTCCTTGTGAGTCAAGAATTATGTTTGAAGGCTTTAAATCACTATGAACTATTCCCTTAGAATGGGCATAAGTAAGGGCATCGATTAGCTGATTTATGATAGGCTTAGCTCTTTTTTGAGATAAACCACTGGGTTTATTTCTTTTAATTAATTGCTCAAGAGTTTCACCTTCAATCCATTCCATTACTACAAAATGGTACATGTCACTTGATGCAGCAGAAAAAACTCTCACAATGTTAGGATGAGAGAGAGCGCGAGTTTTAATAGTCTCATCTTTCAACAACAATAACGCATCTTCAGAGTCAGCTAGCTCTGGATGTAATACTTTTATTGCTACAATATCATCTTGATTAGAATGAGTATTTAGATAGGTGTCTCGTGCTCGGTAAATATAACCCATCCCACCTTCGCCAATTAATTCTTCAATTAAATAGCGTTTTGCGAGTGTTTTACCAATTAGATGAAGCTTGCTTTCTTTTTGTATTGCATTTTTATTTTTTATTGAGGCAATACGTGTTTTATCGTTTTCAGAAGTCATTATAATTCCTTTTTATAAAATCAATCTCCTTTTGACTGGTGCATATTTTACAAAAAATACACCAATAAGCAATCATTCAGTTTATATTAATGAAATAGTACTTAAGGTTTGGTTTTTAAGTGGGTACTACTTTATGTTCTTTTATTTTGTTTTTTGAAATTATTTTAAATTTCAAATTTGGGTATTTTTGCGCGTTGACTTTATTCCGTGAAGTATTTTATCCTATTAGAATGTTTGTATTTATGGGACTAACAATCAAATGGAAGTGATTCTAAATGTTACCAGTTATCACAGGCTGTCTCCTGAGATAGATGCGAAAAAAGTAGTAAAAAATGAATTAACTTTTGGTCGTTCAGAACAGTGTGATTGGTATTTACCTGATCCTGAAAAAGTAATATCTGGCCGTCATGGCAAAATCGTAAAAGAAACTGATGGCTTTTATGTATATGACTACTCAACCAATGGACTATTTGTAAACTTTTCTGTATCTCCTTTAGGTAAAGAAAATAAGCACCGCCTTAGTGATGGTGATGTTTTCACTATTGGTGACTATCAAATTGAATCTACAATCCAGCAAGCTAATCAACCACAAGGTTTTGAGTCGCAAATCAACTCATTTAACCCATTACAGCCTGAATTAAAGAGCTCAACTGAAGATTTTAGTGGCTCTGCTGAGCGACAAGTAGCTCATGACAGTTCAAATGTGCTGGAAGAGGCAATAGTAGCGCCTACTTTTACGGAAGCACCGAGTGATAATATCGACATATTTTCACAACAAAGCCTGAGTCAACCCATTCCAGAGGATTGGGATGAACTCGCACAACTTTCAGCTACGGCAGAAGAAAAAGAAAATAGCGTGCCTGTATTACCGGCAGAAGAGCCTGTAATTAGCACTCCAGCAGTTAACGATAGTAAGCCGTTTAATAATGGCAATAGTGCAATTGCTGCAAATAACGCCTCTGTTAGCGCACCTGTAAAAGATAATCAAATTCCTAACTCATCGAAGTTAATCTCTTCATTTTTAAATGGCTTAAGTGTCAATGAAAAGCTATCAGCGGAGCTGCAAAATGAAGACACATGGCAGCGTATGGGGGAATGCTTTAAGCTTTTCCTTGAAGGCTCGATGGATTTGATTCGCCAGCGAACAAATATTAAGAATCAACTTAAATTGAATCACACAACGTTTAAAGTTGAACAGAATAATCCACTTAAGTTTTCAGCAACCATTGATGATGTAATGCAGAATCTTTTTGTTCGCAATAGTGCAAGTTTTTTGCCAGCAAATGAAGCAATTAAAGAAAGCTTTGTTGATACAAAACTTCACGAGCAAGGGTTATTAGCAGGTGCAACAGGGGCACTTAATGGTCTTTTAGAACAATTATCACCCGATGGCATAAAAGCACAAAGCAATAATGGTGGGTTGCTTAGTTCATTGCCTGCTTATGGTGGTGCTTCTAGCTGGCGTATATATAACGAATTGTATGCTGATATTACAGATGATGTTAAAGCTAAAGGCGTTTTAGCATTTTCTGATGATTTTCTGAAGGCGTACAATGGTGGAAATTAGCTGTATTACAATGAAGGAATAATGCAATGTTGAAGTTCAAGCTTACCTTTGTAGGTGCTTTATGGGTATTTTTAACAGCCTGTACAACAGTAAATAAGTTTGTGCCCCCATCTACTGATTTAAATATTTCAGTGGCCTCAGATGTGAATCCAGATATCTCTGATCGTCCTTCACCTGTTGTTTACAAAGTGTTTGAACTGAGCTCTCGCACCATTTTCGATACGCAAGATTTTTTTAGTTTGTATGAAAATCCTGAAGCAGTACTTGGGCCTGATCTTCTAAAAAAAGATGAGCTAGAGCTACAGCCTGGTTCAACAATTGAATATAAAATGAATTTAAATAGAAACACTCGCTTTGTTGGTGTTGTAGTCGCTTATAGAGATATTGAAAAAGCCCGTTGGCGCGCGGTAATAGAGGTTGATCCAACAGGCTATGATGACATTGACGTAAATGTTGAGTCGTTAGCTGTATATATGAAAGATTAAAGGAATAAACATGAGTGATTACACGCGGGTCGCATGGACAGAAGGAATGTTCTTAAGACCTCAGCACTTTCAACAGGCAGATAAGCATGTTTCTAGTGTAATTAGAAGAGTTATAGAGGGCACTGTTCCTGATTCATGGGGAGTAATAGAGCTTGAGATTAATAGTGAGCTACTTGTAACAGGCCAATTTGCCATTGATAAGTTGTCTGCTATTTCAGCAGACTTATGCCCAATTCAGATGCCCGGCGATGAATACCTTCCTGAGCCTTTGATTGTAGCTAAAAGTGCCTATGATGAAATAGTATGCCTTGCAATACCGGCTCTGAAAGGAAGTGGCATTAATCTATCTTCTAAAGACGACGAATTGGTGACACGTTACCGAGTTGCAGATTTATCAGTAAGTGATGACAGTTTAGGCTCTCAAGCTCAAGAAATGATTCAAGTTGCTAAGCTTCATAGTAGACTGATGTTAATGTCTGATGATACATCAGGTTATGTCTTGCTGCCGCTTGCAAGAATTACAGAAGTGACTAGTGAAGGGGCAATTAAACTTGACTCTAAGTATGTTCCGCCAAGCCTCTATGTTAGCAGTAATAAGCCTTTAACAGCGCTTGTCAGAGAAGTATCAGGCTTAATTAAGCAACGTGCTGAAAGTATTGCAGTGAGGCTGTGCCAAGGGTATGCAGGTAGTACATCAGTGGCCGATTTTCTGATGCTACAAACTCTTAATAAATATGATGCAGTTTTTCAAAGCTTATTAACGCATTCACGTGTTCATCCGCGAGAGCTTTACACGCGACTAATTGAGCTTGCAGGAGAACTTGCAACTTTTAGTGCTGTTAACAAGCGGGTACCGCAACTTCCTAAATATGACCATACAAATTTACAGTTTGTTTTTGCAGAAGTTGTGAACTTCCTCTATCAATCATTAAGTCAGGTGATTGAACAAACAGCCACTGAAGTTAAATTAGAACAAAGCAAATTTGGTATCTCATTTGGTGCATTAAGAGATAAGTCGATACTTGACTCTGCTCAATTTGTACTCGCAGTTAAAGCGAGTATTCCGCATGAAGAGTTAAGAAAGCTATTACCTTCGCAAATTAAGATTGGTAGCGTTGAGTCGATCCGAGATTTAGTAAATAACCAATTGCCAGGGATCTCAATTAATGGCTTACCTACGGCTCCACGTCAAGTGCCTTACCATGCTGGGTATCATTATTTTGAGCTCAATAAAAACAGTGAACATTGGAGCAAACTCAAATCAAGCGGTGGTATCGCTATTCATTTGTCGGGCAACTACCCTGATTTAAACTTAATTCTTTGGGCAATTAGAAGCTAAAAAGGAAGCGTTTCAATGGATGAAACAATAATCAAACCACGTCCCGGCCGTTTAAGCCGAGATAAATCAAATGCTGATGCATCACAAGGTTCGAGTGACAAAACCGTTGTCTCTTTTAGTCACTCTTCACCTGAAAAGGCGAATGTTAGTTCTGTATCAATTTTTAAAAATGAATTACTCGATGCAGCTAATGACAGCTTTTCATTGATTATTTTTATTAATCAGTCATCACAAATTGACAGTTTAGCAGCTTTAAAGCATCGGGCTATTGAATCAATTAAGCGATTTGAAACCAATCTACGTGCAAAGTCTATTGAACTTACGGTCATTAATAATGCACGTTATTGCCTATGTGCTGTTATCGATGAAGCTGTATTAAATGCAAAATGGAGTTCGCTGGAATGGGCTGAAGAGAGCTTGCTATCTACTTTTCATAAAGAAACATTTGGTGGTGAGTACTTTTTTACTTTGCTTGATGATGCTTTAGTACACCCAGAAATGAACAGAAACTTCTTAGAGCTACAGTACCATTGCTTAAATTTAGGTTTTAAAGGTAAGTTTCGAGTTGAAGCCAGCGGGGAAAGTAAGCTAGAAGATTACCGTAATAGAATTTACCACATTCTTAATCAAATAGATGGACCACATAGCCAATTTTTAGCACCTAGCTGGAAAAGCCGTGTTGCAGCAGGTATGGAGCTAAGAAATCAAATTCCACTTTGGGTTGTAATTTCGGTGCTTGCTTTAATTGCGCTTGTGGTTTATTTGTTTTTCAACATGCGCCTTAATGAGCAAGTTGACGCAACAGCTGAAAATTTGAAGTTAGTTCATCCTTTGTCATCTTCACAAGTTGAAGGCAATAAAAGTAAGCAATTGGACTTGTTAACCCAGTTATTACACACTGAAATACAACGCGGTATAGTCAGTGTTGAGCAACAAACAGATAGAATCAGAATAACAATAAATAATGAGAGTTTGTTTAACTCAGGCGAAGCGATACTTTTGCCGTCTTTCCAACCAATTTTAGAGAAGTTAGCGCTAAGCCTTGAAGGAACAAAAGGCAAAATCTTAATCACAGGTCACACCGACGATAGCCCAATAAGTACCAGTCAGTATCCTTCGAATTGGCATTTATCATTAGCTAGGGCTACACAAGTAGCAAACTCAATGGCTAAGAATACAGGCTTAATGGGAAGGTTATGGCCAGAAGGAAAAGGTTCAGCAGAGCCTTTAGTGAGCAATACGAATTCAGATAAGGCATTAAACCGCCGAATTGAAATCGACTTACTTTTTTAATGGAGTTGTGATGAGTTTTATTCAAAAGTGCAAGCGCGCTATGTACGCTGCTACTTCTCGTAAGGTAATGATTGTTGTTGGCTTTTTAGCTCTCTTCCTACTTATTTGGTTTGGTGGCCCATTGATTGCGATCGCCGATTATAAACCGTTTGAAAGTGTTGCAGCTCGTGCTATCACAATTTTAGCAATTTTATTGGTATATACCGTTGTTAAATTGATTGAGTTCAGAAATCAAAGCAAACGAAATACCAGCATGACAGAAGAACTGATTGAGGTTGATGCTAATTCTGCAGATGAAGTCCAAGAAGAAATTAAAACCTTAAAAACTCGTATGGTTGAGGCGATCGAGTTATTGAAGGATGCTAAGCTTTTTAATGGTCGTAATATCTATCAGCTACCATGGTATATCATGATTGGCCCTCCTGGTTCAGGTAAAACAAACTTCATTAATAACTCGGGTCTTGATTTTCCTTTAAAGGAAAAGCTAGGCACAGACCTAATTCACGGTGTTGGTGGTACGCGTAATTGTGATTGGTGGTTTACTAATAAAGCAGTGATTATCGATACCGCAGGTCGTTACACAACACAAAATAGCCATGCTTTACATGACTCAAAGGCATGGCAAGGTTTTTTAGGTCTACTTAGAAAATACAGACCCAAGCGGCCTGTAAATGGTGTGATCATCAGTATGGGGATATCCGAACTGATGAATCAAACTAAAACTGAGCGTAACTTACATGCCCGTGCGATAAAGCAACGATTACAGGAGCTTCAAGGGCAGCTTGGCATGACCTTTCCTGTGTATGTTATTTTTTCAAAAGTCGACTTGGTTGAAGGCTTTAGAGAGTTTTTTAGTGAGCTCAGTGATGAAGAAACGGAGCAAGTTTGGGGGGTAACTTTTGAACTAGATACTGACTCTGACAATCAAATTGAAGTGTTTAACAAAGAATTTCATGGATTAATTTCAAACCTTACTTCGTTATTAAATCGACGTTTGATTAACGAGCATGATTTAGTGAACCGCTCTAAAGTGTTTGAATTTCCGAAGCAACTTCGTGCTCTTCAAAGTGTTGGTTACTCTTTTTTGAAAGAAATATTTACACCAAATGCGTATGAAAGCCTGCCAATATTTCGAGGTGTCTATCTTACGAGTGCAACGCAAGAGGGAACACCTTCTAATTTGTTGAGTGATCAAAGCTCAGCAAAAAAAGATTATATTAACCAAACTAGAAGCTTTTTTATCAAGCGTTTATTAGAAAGTGTTATTTTTCCTGAACAGAATCTAGCAAGTACTAACAAACATCATGAAAAGCAAAGTAAGTGGTTACGCGTTTCATGCCTAGCCGTAACATGTATAACACTGATTACATTAAGTGTTTCTTGGTTTATTAGCTTCTCATGGAATAGTGATCTAATAGATGAAACGAATCAAGCTTTAGCTGAATATCAAGTATTAGATCAAAATACGGTCGATAAAAGTAATCTAATTATTTTGAATCAGCGTTTTAATGCGCTAAAGAACTTCCCTGTTAATAAAATTAATGCAGAAGACTTTGAAGCGTATGGTTTTAGTAAAGTTGAAGAGCTAACAGAAGCTTCGAAAAGCGCCTACTTACGTTCTTTAAAAACATACTTAGAACCATTTCTACTCAATGCGCTAACATCTGAGATGGAACAACAAGCAGACTATTTGAGTTATTTATATGAGACTTTGCGTAGCTATCTGATGTTATTTGAACCTGAGCATTATAACCAAGATGATTTACTTGCATGGTTTAGCGCCTACTACGAAAGAGCTCTTCCGGGTGATGTTAACGTAACCAATCGTGCTGATTTAATGGCTCATACACGAGCACTCCTCGATTATGGTATTTCTGGGCAAGAAATAGATCATCAAGCTGTTCGTCTTGCTAGAGCTGAACTAACAAAATTGCCAATCGCAGAAAGAGCTTACCAAAGATTACAAGCTGATTTTATGGAAAGTAGCATTCCACCAATAAAACTAACGGACATTATAAGCTACGAAAGCGCGAGAGAATTTAGTTTTCAAAATCCTGAAGCTACGATGAAAAGTATTCCGGGCCTTTATACTTATAATGGTTACCATGGCATCTTCAATGTCGAGAAAAGCAAGATGCTGGGTAATCTGATGGCAAGTAGTTGGGTTTACGGTGAAGAAGCTGCAAACACATACGATATTTCTAAAGCGGAGATCGAAAAGAAATTAGAGCAAAAGTATTTTCAAGATTATATTTATTACTGGCGTTCGTTTGTCGATGAGCTGACTTTAAAAGAGTTCAATTCACCAACAGAAGGTGTTCGCGTTACTAATGTTTTAGCGGGACCTGAAGCGCCAATAAAAAATATTATTACAACGGTTCAAAAAAATGTTCAATTGACTAAGTTGCCTATTTCTGAAAATCAAAAGGCTGCCGGTAAAGTGGCTGCAAATGCAGCTGAAGTCGCTATGCATACTAAGGCTAATAGACTTAAGCGCTACTTACCAAATGAAACTCCAAAGTTTGAGGTCAAGCTTCCTGGTCATCAAGTAGAAGAAGCATTTAGTGATATTTTAGAAATCGAACCACAGCAACTTGAAACAATACAAGCAAGTTTAAGAGAGCTAAATATTTACTTAAATCAACTTGATCGTGGTGGCTTACTTAAGTCTTCTGTGAAGAACCAATTAAGTGGCAAAAATAAACCAGAGTTTCTAAGCCAGCTTGAGTTTCAAAGTAAAGGGCTGCCTTATCCTGCCAGTCATTGGTTGTTGAACATAAGCCAAGATACGTCAAACATCACTAGAAAAAGTGCCAATCAACACCTTAACGAAATCTGGAGAAGCAGTGTTTTACGAGAGTACAACGCAGCAATTGTAGGGCGTTACCCGCTAGTACCTCACTCGGATAAAGAAATTAATCTTAAAGATTTTTCGGATTTCTTTGGGCCTGAAGGCACTATTGATAACTTCTTCACGACCTATATCGCACCAAGTGTCGATACGAGTAAGAGCCCATGGCGTTTTGAAAAAAATATAGGAGTAAGCGAGTCTGCACTTAGAATGTTTGAGCAAGCGGCCAGAATTCGCGAAGTATTCTTTGATGGGAATAGCAATACACCGCGAATAGAGTTTGGTTTAAAGCCAATTAAATTAGACCAAACGATTTCCAGTTTCATGATAGAAATAGATGGTCAGTCAATGATTTATAGGCATGGTCCGCCGAAAGTTAAGAGCATTGTTTGGCCAGGAGACGTTGCCCAAAGTAAAACCAGAATTGTGTTTACACCACCGTATGGGGGCAGAACAATCAATACTAGTTACAGTGGCGAATGGTCTTTTTATCGAATGTTAGATGATTTAAAGGCCCAGCGAGCCGAAACACAAAATGACTTAGAGCTACACTTTTCGCTGCAAGGTAATAATGCAATGGTTGAATTGTTGCCAAATTCAATTAGACATCCATTTTGGAACGCAAGTATAGAGAGTTTTTCATGTCCGACAAGGCTATAGGGATTGGCTATTTGGGCAAGGTTCCATTTTTGGGTGACTTTGTCCAAGAAGGAGTTTGTCAGCAGTTTTCAGAGCACTGGGAGCATTGGTTACAAGCTGCTATCGCAGTCAGCAAAGAGCAACTGGGTGCTCAATGGCAAGAGCGTTATTTAACAAGTCCAGTTTGGCATTTTGCATTGTCAGAAAATTTAATAACGAGTAGTGCTAAAAAAGGAACGCTTTTGCCAAGTGTTGATGCTGTAGGGCGCCATTATCCTTTTACGGTCCTCGTTGATAGCGATAGCACTCCCATTGCGACGTTAAATTCGAATCAACTGTCTCTTGATTATGAAGACGCTGTGTTATCTGTACTTGATGACAGTGTAGACTTAAGTTTATGGCAGAAGAAGGTGATGAGTACGCTTAAGGAGAGCCGTTCACTCGCTAAAATATTCAGTAAAAGCCTTTCTCCAGATGAAAATAAATCTGCTGTAGTTTTTGAGTTTCAAGGAGATGAGTTAGGTGGTGGAACTGTCGATGATGTATTGCATTCACTCTTACTCAATAAATATGGGGATTATAGTGTTTGGTGGACCCACGGTTCTATAGATATCAAGCCTGTTGTTTTTGTTACAGCAGGTTTACCACCAGTAAATCAAGTGGCTGCAATGCTAGATGGACGTTGGCAGCATTGGGAATGGAATTATACCCAGGTAAGTGAGTGTGAATAAAAATTTTATCAGTTATGCCGTGTCTCACCGTGGAGTTATTCGCGAGCTAAACGAAGATGCTTATGTTGAACTTAATAAATACAACCTTTGGATTGTAGCGGATGGCATGGGTGGGCATGAAGCCGGCGATTTTGCAAGTCAGCTAGTAGTTGACGTTATTAAGGCTGAAGTTGAAGAGTTACCCGTTTCATCAATTTCAACCGAGATGTTGATTAAAGCAATACAAAGTGCAAATACGAAACTGCTTGAATATAGCAGTGACTTTTTAAGTAATAAAACGGCCGGTACAACCGTTACTGTACTGTTTTTTAAAGACAATAAATATTCTGCTCTGTGGGTAGGTGATAGCAGAATATATAGATACAGGTCTAACTCTTTGTTGCAGTTATCACGGGACCATAGTCAGATTAATGATTTAATCGATGAAGGATTACTAACAGAGCAAGAGGCAATAAACCATCCTTTAGCTAACGTAATTACGCGTGCGGTGGGAGTGCAAAATGAGCTGTCTGTCGACTTTGTTGAAGGTGACTTATTAACTGATGATATTTTCTTACTTTGCTCGGATGGTTTAACAGGTGAGTTAAGTGATTCAGAAATTAGTATTGCTTTAGCGCCTAAAAATATCATTGATTCAGGAATGGCATTAATTCACTCCACTCTTGTGCGTGGTGCAAGAGATAATGTTACTTTTATTTTAGTGAAAAATGAAAAGCTGGATAATTCTAATGATAAAACATTGATTAATGATGACTTGACTGTGCCCTTATTATTAAATAGCTAATATATTATTTTAATAAGGTGGATAATTATTGTTTAATTATTTTATTTTTTGTAATTTAATTTTAATTAATGCTTTTGTGGCTTGAAATTATAAATAAGAGATGTATTATTTTACGTCTCTATTTTGGGTGTAAAAGGAATTTTTAAGGCGATGGAATGTTTGTTTTTGATGAATATTTAGCTCCGATTAGTGAAGATGCATTCGCAGGCATTGAGCCTAGATCAGATGTATCTCCTACCTCAACGTACTATTCCTTAAAAGATATGCGCAATCAGCTACGTGCTGCTGAAAGACTTGCGCTTGTTGATGATGAAGGGATCGCGTCTTTGGCACGTGATTGGCAACCATTATTAGAATTGTGTAGCACTGCATTAAAAACAGAAAGTAAAGATATTGAGTATTTGGCGTGGTTTACTGAGGCATTGTGTCGAATCCACGGCTTTAAAGGACTGGCTTTTGGTTTCAAAGTTGCAAAAGAGCTAGTTAGTAACCACTTTGATGCACTTTATCCAATGCTTGATGATGGTGATGAGATATCTGATAAGGTCTCTGCATTAGTTGGTTTAAATGGTGTCGCAAGTGAAGGGGCACTGATCATCCCTATTAAAAGTATCGCATTAACAGATAGCCAAAACTACGAAGCTTTTACTTACTGGGAATACCAGCAGGCCTATGACGTCTCACGACTCAGTGAAGAAAAAAGAGAAAAAAAAATAGCCCAGGGCGCAATTGACTTTGAATTAATAGTAAAAAGTGCACAAGAGACTCCCGCTGAACTTTTCCTAGCATTAAAAAATGATATCGAAGAGGCGCTTACTGAATTTAGTGCATTAAGCAGTGCGCTTGATACTGCTACAGAGCAATCACAGCCTACCTCTTATATTAAACAAGCACTTGAAGAGTGTTTGAATGCAGTTTTGCATTTAGGTGAAGACAAACTTAAATCCCTTGAAGCGAAGTCGATACAAGAACCGCAAGAAAATGAGCAAGTTGAAGGCGAAACACCTGTCGATGAGAATCCCTCTCGAAATGATACCCAAATCAATAGCCGAGAAAATGCGATAAACAAATTGCAAGAAATTGCGCAGTTTTTTAGAAAGACAGAGCCACATTCACCTATGTCTTACACCATTGAACAAGTTATTCGATGGAGCGAATTATCGCTACCAGAATTATTAAATGAATTAATAACCGATAGTGATGCTAGGACCGGATACTTTAAGCTGTCTGGCATCAAAGTTAGCGAAACAGAAACCGAGTAAAAGGAGTTTTGAATGAGTATCCATGACAAATTAAAACGTGTACGTAAACCAAGAGTACACATTACCTATGACGTTGAAACTGAAGGTGCAATTGTAAAAAAAGAGCTGCCTTTTGTGGTTGGGGTAATGGGGGATTTTTCAGGTCATAACCAAGAAGTATTAAAACCTTTAAAAGACCGACGTTTTATCCAAATTGATAGAGAAAACTTTAACGATGTTTTAAAGAAAATGAGCCCTTCCTTGAAGTTAGATGTCGATAATACTTTAACTGATGATGGCACTAAATTTAGCGTTGATCTCAACTTTAAAAGTATTGATGACTTTGAGCCAGCAGCTGTCGTAAATCAAGTTGAACCATTGCGTAACCTAATGGAGACACGTAATAAACTTCGTGACTTAATGACTAAGATTGACCGCTCAGAAGAGCTAGAGAATGTTTTAGAAGAAGTGTTAAGCAACACAGCGAGTCTTGACTCAATTGCTAAAGAGCTAAAGTTAGAGGAGTCTGAAAAATGAGTACCGAAACACTAGCCCAAGAATTAGACACAGCAACAGCGACTGAATCAGCATCGTTATTAACTCAAGCTATAGGCGCAACTAAGCAAACAGATGCAAGTCGAGCTGAAGAGCTGCTACGCACATTAACTGAAGAAGCTTTAAAAGGCACTGTTCAATGGAATAAAAACATGACAGTGACTTTCAATGAAGCGATTCAGATGATCGATCAAAAAATATCGAAACAACTCAGTGTTATTATGCACCATGAAGACTTTCAAAAATTAGAAGGTTCATGGCGTGGCCTAAATCATTTAGTGATGAATTCAGATACTGGCTCAACTCTAAAAATTCGCGTACTTAATATGAAGAAGAAAGAACTTCATAAAGATTTAAGTAAAGCGGTTGAGTTTGATCAAAGCCAAACATTCAAAAAAATCTACGAGTCAGAATTTGGTACACCGGGTGGTGAACCTTACGGCACTATTGTAGGTGATTTTGAATTTACTAATCACCCTGAAGACGTGGAAACTCTTGGCTTAATGTCAAACGTTGCTGCAGCGGGTTTCTGTCCGTTCATTTCAGCATCATCACCTTCACTCTTTGGTTTTGATAGTTGGGAAGAGCTTACTAAACCAAGAGATCTTGAAAAAGTTTTTGAATCTCTTGAATACACTAAATGGCGCTCATTTAGAGATAGCGATGATTCACGCTTTGTTTCACTCACAATGCCAAGATTTTTATCTCGTTTACCTTACGGTGCAGCATCTAAACCGGTTGAAGAATTCAACTATGAAGAGTTTGAAGTTGATGAACTTGCCGGTCGCTCTGTAAGTACCGATAACGCTGATTATTGTTGGAGTAATGCTGCCTACGCAATGGCAACGAATATGACAAAAGCATTCTCTCAATATGGTTTTTGTACAGCTATTCGCGGCGCTGAAGGCGGCGGTAAAGTAGAAGGTTTGCCGACGCATATATTCACTAGTGATGATGGTGATCCTGATCTTAAATGCCCAACAGAGATTGGTATTACTGATCGACGTGAAGCAGAATTAAGTAAACTTGGTTTCTTACCACTGTGCCATTATAAAAATACTGATTACGCTGTGTTCTTTGGTGGTCAAACTTGCCAGAAACCAGAAGTTTATTCAACGCCTGATGCGACTGCAAATGCTGCAATTTCTGCGCGTTTGCCATATATAATGGCTACATCACGTTTTGCGCATTATTTAAAAGTAATGGCGCGCGATAAAATTGGTAGCTACATGGAAGCTGAAGATGTTGAATCATGGTTAAATCGTTGGATACTATCATATGTCAATGCAACAGAGGGCGGTGGTCAAGATATTAGAGCCCGTTACCCTCTAGCCGATGCAAAAGTTTCTGTGAAAGAAATTTCTGGTCAACCAGGAGCCTACAATGCCGTTGCATGGTTAAGACCATGGTTACAAATGGAAGAGCTTACGTCATCGCTTAGATTGGTTGCCAAAATCCCTGAGATTGGCTAACCCTTTCTGCATTAAGGATGATGCAAAATGAACTGTGAAGAGTTTTCATTCATAGGAGAAGACGCTGTAATTTCAAATAATACAGCGTCTGATATCTTCGAAAATAGCGCTTTATTGGAACGATTTCTTAATGAGAAAGAAACATTTAAAGCGTTGTTATTATGGCTTGAAGGCTCTTCAGATTCCCCCTTACAGTGGGATAAAGAGTCAATTAGTTCATATTTGCAACTGACCATTGTCAAAATTGATTCGCTTATTTCTAAGCAATTAGATCAAATATTACATCACCCCAAGTTACAACAATTAGAAGCCAGCTGGCGCAATTTGTGGTGGTTAACTTTACAAACAGAACTTAATGATAAAGAAAAAAAAGTAAAGTTACGGCTGTTAGATTGTGACTGGAATACGTTATCGAGAGATGTTAATAAAGCAATCGACTTTGATCAAAGTAGCTTCTTCCAATTAATTTATCAAAATGAGTTCGATCGTCCAGGCGGTGAGCCTTTTGGTGTATTGATTGGTGATTACGAAATAACCAATGGCAATGCACCGGGTACAATTTACAACGATATAGACACCTTAAAAGAAATTTCGAAAGTAGCCGCAGCCTCTTTTTCGCCATTTATTACTGCTGTGTCTGCAAGCTTATTTGGTGCAAATAGTTTTACTGATTTAGGCTATCAATTTGATTTGTATACTCAGTTTGAACAGGTCGAATATACGAAGTGGCGTAGCTTTAGGAACATGGAAGATGCGCGTTTTGTTGGTCTTGTATTGCCGCATGTATTAGTTAGAGCACCCTATAAAAACGACGGCACACGTCACTTAGATTTTTTATATACAGAAAAAATAACCACGCCTGAAACAGAAATGTTATGGGGAAACGCCGCTTACCAATTTGTGTCGACATTAGTGCGAGCTTATGCAGAAAGTGGTTGGTTTGGTCAAATAAGAGGCATTGAGCCTGGCAAAATATCTAAAGGCATCGTTACCGGATTGACGAAAAATTACTTTTCAACCGATGTTTACAGAAAAGAAGCTAAGCCACCAATAGACTTGATTGTGACTAGTAAATTAGAAAAGCAGTTCTCTGAACTTGGGTTTATCCCAGCATCGTCAGTGACAAATACTGAGCATCTGGTTTTTTATAGTAATGCATCAGCTCAGCAAGCCAAACACTACGATAGTGAGGCTTCTACTGTAAACGCTCGCTTATCGTCTATGCTGCAATATATTTTATGTGTTTCACGCTTTGCTCATTATTTAAAGCTGTTAGCGCGTGATCGAGTTGGCTCTTATAGTACAGCCCAAGCCTGTGAACAAGGTTTGCAAGCATGGGTTAACAACTACACTACAGCATCGGATTCTGCCTCAGAGCAAATAAGAAGTAAGTATCCTTTGGCGAATGCAAAAGTAAAAGTGACTGAAAATAAATCGAGGCCAGGCCATTATTTTTCTGTTTTACAATTACAACCCCATTTTCAGCTTGATCAAATGATATCAAGTATCAAATTAGTGACTGAACTAAGTCCTCATCACCAAATAAAGGAATAGAAATGAAGAAGATCCATGAGTGTATTCGCAATGGAAAATTAGCTGATGCATTAGAGTATTGCGCACAGAAACTAAAAGATGATCCACTTAACTTTGATATTCGCAGTGCTTACACGGAACTATTGTGTGTGAACGGTGAGCTTGAAAAAGCTGATAAACAATTAGATTTTATGGTGACAAAGTCGCCTGAGCTAGCGGTGGGCGCTGTTAATTTAAGGCACCTAATTAGAGCTGAGCAAGCAAGACAGGATTTTTACGAAGGTAAAGCGGCCCCTAAGCTATTTCATGAAGCAGATGAGCTAGATGAAGTATTTCTTCAGATGCATATCGATTTACGCGAAGATGATTTTAAATCAGCGACTGAAAAGGCAGCTAAAGTTGAGTCTCTCAGGATAAGTACAGTAAATGAGCAACTTACTGCAATAAGAGATATTGATGATTCATTAAACCCATATTTGGAACTTTTGGGTACCAATGGCGAGTTTTATTTAGCTCGTTTCGATGAAATCGAAAAGTTTGAAGTTCAGCCAATAGAATCAATCGTTGAGCAAATTTGGCTACGCGTTGAAGTAACTATCAAAGATGGACCTGTCGGTACTGCTCATATCCCAGTTGTTTACCCACACTCAAAGAGCGAAATTGAAAAATTAGGTCAAGTGACTGAATGGCATGAAATAAGTGAAGAAATGTATTTAGGCCGCGGGATGAAAATGCTGTTCATAAATGATGAAGCGGTTTTATTGTCTGAACTTGGCTCTTTCATTAATTGAGCGTGAAATTTTCATGATTGCAAGCAAACAGCCGCTCAAAGCATCAATTTTAGACCGCTTGATAGATGACGAGCCTGAAGTACAGGATTCGCCACAGCGAACGGATGGTATCAGCTTATCACTTTTAAAAAGTTACGTTAGGCGAGATATCGAAGCACTGTTAAATGCTCGGATCCAGTGGCATACATGGCCAAGTCAATACAGTGAGCTTGCAACATCGTGTTTATCATATGGATTGCCAGACTTTTCAAGCATGGTTGTAAGTTCCCATGAGGGGCGAGCAGCGTTATGTGAAAAAGTTCGAGATGCAATTTTGCGATTTGAGCCTAGGTTTATTGAAGTTGAAGTGCTAGTTGATGAAGAGCTACCCCTTAACCGCATTTTAAACCTAAGAATTAATGCCTTGTTATATGCCGATCCTGAGCCTGAATACATCAGTTTTAACTCTGAAGTTGAGCCAGTTAGTTTAGGTATGAAAATCTATGAGTCTTCACTATGAATGATGAATTATTAAAGTATTACAATCGTGAATTAGCTTATGTGCGCCACCTTGGGAAAGACTTTGCAGAAAAATACCCAAAAGTGGCAGGCAGGTTAAAACTTACAGACGAAGTGATAGAAGATCCTCATGTTTCAAGGTTAGTCGAATCATTTGCATTTTTAACTGCCAACATTAGGCAAAAACTTGATGATAGCTTTCCTGAGTTAACGGATGCGCTATTAGGTCAGCTTTATCCTGACTACCAAGCACCGATCCCTTCATTATCAATTGTAAAGTTAGAGTCAGAAAACCTATCAACGACTGGGGTCATCATTCCGCGTGGGAGTGAGCTTGAAACTAATGTAGAAGGAATGAAACAGTGTAAATTTCAAAGCTGTTTTGATACCAATTTGTGGCCTGTAGAGATAACCGCTGCCCAGTTTGATAACAGTCCTTTTATTGCGCCTAAACCAAAGTTTAATGAACCAGCTAAAGCGATTTTTAAGTTACAACTGACAGGTGAGTATGATGGCGTTTCATTGCATGAAACAGAGCTAAATGATCTAAAAATTTATATTCATGGACAATGGCATTATGCACTCAAAGTTTACGAGCTATTGTTTAAACATTGTATCGGAATAGCAGTAGACAATGGCGATGAGGGAGTGCATTACCTCTCGAAAACTCATTTAAAATCAGTTGGTTTTGAGGAGCATGAGGCTGTAGTACCTTATTCAATGCGTTCATCATCAGCATATAGGCTATTAGTCGAGAACTTTATTTTTCCTGAAAAATTTAAGTTTTTTGAGTTACAAAATATTCGTTCTGTACTACCACGCAATGCAAGCACTACAACGCTTTATTTTTATTTAGATGTTGAGTCGAGCGAGTTGGAGAAGCAAGTAGATAAAGACATGTTCTTGCTGGGCTGCACGCCAATCATAAATTTATATGAACAAGAACTTGAACCGATCCGCCCAGAGCTAAGCGAATATGAGTATAAGCTTGCACCACGTTATATCGACTCTGAAATATCAGAAGTTATTAGTCTTGAAGAAGTAGTTGCATTTGACCACAAGGGGAATAAACAGCTGGTGACGCCTTTTTATGCGCAAACACACCCTAAATATCAAGAGCATAAAGATCTCTATTGGCATACTCGACGAGAAACAGCCCTTTGGGCCGGTGGTTATGCAGAAGCGGGCACCGAAACTTATTTGTCATTAGTAAATGGTGGCTTTGAAAATAGTGCGCAAGCACTCAGTGAGGGAAATACGGTCGTAACAGCACGGGCGCAGTGTAGTAACCGTAATCTACCAGCTAGTTTACCATTTGGTGATGATGAACTTGGTTTTACATTACCAAAGCGTGGCGATGTCATCAAAAAAATCAGGTGCCTAGTTGCACCTACTCATGCGGTAAGACCTGTGTTGGGTAGCAATACTCGTTGGCAACTGATTAATCATCTGACTCTTGATTCATTCAGTGGTGAGCACAGCGTAGAGAAATTGAAAGAAACATTGAGACTATATGATTTTAAAGCAACACCCCAATCAAAAGGGATGATTGATAATATCTATAGCGTCAAAATTGAACCCGCAACTGCACGAGTTGTGCAAAATGGGCGGGTTGCATTTGCAACAGGTACCGATATTGAAATTACGTTTGCAAATGATGATTACGCTGGCAGTGGGGTGTTCTTTTTTGCTTCAGTTCTTGATTGTTTCTTCTCGCAATTTGCATCAATTAATAGCTTTACACGCTTAAGTCTAAAGTTAAAAGAACAAGACCGAGTTTATCATCAGTGGCCAGCTAGAGTCGGTTCAGAGGTGCTACTATGATTGCTCAATTGCTCGAGAACGCGACAGAAATAGATTTTTACAAAGCCGTGTTTGTGATCGAGTCGCAGTTATCGAGTACGGCTCAGCACTACCGGAAAGTTGGCTATGATTGTCAGCCAAAACTAGAGCTGATTAAGTTTAGTTCAACACAAAAGTTTGGCTTTGCGGGTAATGCGATAACTAAATTAAAACCTGCTAAAAGCGTTGCAGGGATCACTCAGTTTGATATGGAAATATCATTTATGGGGATGACCGGTTGCTCAGGCGCATTGCCACACTTTTATAGTGAATTGGTGATGCAAAGATTGCGCTACAAAGACAGCACAATGAGAGATTTTTACGATATGTTTAATCATCGTTTGATTTCGTTGTACTACCGAGCTTGGAAAAAGTATAAACCCGCGCTTAATTTTGCTAACAGCAATCAAGATAATCACACGAAAATTTTGGCACTTTTGAGTGGGGGCAATGCCCCTCATCAGCTTTATTTCAGTGGTCTTTTCAGTCGAAAAACGCGAAATATTGCTGATCTGCGAAATATTTTAACTTTCTATTTAGGTTGTGACGTCAGCATAAATCAGTTTGTGGGTCAGTGGCAGCCACTAAAAAAATCAGAGCAAACCCGCATTAACAGCGGGGGCTTTGCAGGACAACATGCAAGGCTTGGTATTGACGCAATAGCAGGTAAGCAAGTTTGGGACATCTCAACAAAGATAGAAGTTACTATTGAGCCCAAAAATGAGCACCAAACAGCCCGTCTTCTACCACAGCAAGAGCTTTGGAATTTAGCCCATCAAATAGTGAATGATTTTGTTGGTAATCAAATTCAGCATGCACTAATAGTAAAAGCAAACTTCTACAAACTTGGTGCAAAGCAACTATTAAAAGAGCGACTTCAATTAGGCTGTAATAGTTTTCTGTTTTCAGAAAAAGCAACTATAGACGGCAAAGTCTCTGAGCTTTCGTTCAAAGGATAAATAAATACAAGGAAATATTATGTCTACAATGACGCTAAATACACTCGTTGAAAAATTAAGCCCTGAGTGCAAAAAGAGTCTTGAACAAGCTGTTGCAATTTGTAATAGCAGAAGTCACTTCACTGTTGAATTAGAGCACTGGTTATTAGCAATGCTTGAACAACAACTTGATGACTTTAGAATTATTTTGAGCGCTTACGATATTGACAGCGACTCGTTAAAAAATGATTTGAATAAGTCTTTAGAAATGCACAAAACGGGTTGTAACTCATCACCGAGCTTATCGATGCATGTTACCAGTTTGCTTAAGCAAACGTGGCTTAGTACGAGCATTGATTTTACAGATACACAAATTCGTAGTGCTTACTTAATTTACACGCTGGTAAAAGATGACACTTTAGCAAGTTTAGTGAGTCGTTGTAGTAAAGAGTTTAATAAGATAGAAGCAGGGCAATTATTGCATGCTTGGCCTGAAATGGTCGCTAAGTCACAAGAACAAAGCCCTGTGGCAAATAGTCAGACTGAAACATCGGTATCTACAAGTTCTAAAACGCCGAGTTTAGATCAATTTACAGTTGATCTAACAGCTCAGGCAAAAGCAGGAAAGATAGATCCAATTTTGGGGCGCGATTTTGAAATTAGACAAATGGTCGATATTCTTACGCGACGCAGACAAAATAACCCAATTTTAACTGGTGAAGCTGGAGTTGGTAAAACGGCCGTTGTTGAAGGGTTAGCGCTTAGGATTGCACAAGGCAGTGTTCCAGATGTTCTAAAAAATGTAAAAATTCACACTCTAGACCTTGCTTTATTACAAGCAGGTGCTGGTATGAAAGGTGAGTTCGAAAATAGACTTAAGTCTTTAATATCGGAAATTAAAAATACCCCAAATCCTGTTATTTTATTTATCGATGAAGCGCACACTATGATCGGTAGTGGTGGTCAAGCTGGTCAAAATGATGCTGCAAATCTATTAAAACCGGCACTAGCGCGCGGTGAACTCAGAACAATTGCAGCCACAACATGGGCTGAATATAAAAAATTCTTTGAAAAAGACGCAGCACTGGCGCGTCGATTCCAAGTCGTTAAAGTGGAAGAGCCTACACCAGAAAAAGCGATTGCGATGTTACGTGGTTTAGTACCCGTTATGGAAAGGCATCATAATGTGTTCATTTCAGAACAAGCACTAGAAAGTGCAGTGCATTTATCACATCGCTACATTACCGGCAGACAACTTCCTGATAAAGCGGTTGGTTTACTTGATACAGCCTGCGCTCGGGTTGCAATGAGCCAAGCATCAACACCTAATTCAATTGAAACGCTTGAAAATGAACGCTCAGAAATAGAGTCGCAAATCAATATGTTAACCCGTGAGCAACGCACAGGATTAAATCACAGTGAGGTGCTTGAGAGTTTAACAAATAAGTGCCAGCAAATTACTGAGCAGCTTGCACCATTAAAGTCGCAGTTCGAAAATGAAATGTTGCTTATTAAAGATGTAAAAGAAGTCATTAGTGGCCTGAATGATGAAATAGAACAGCCAAGTGAAGAAATTGAAAAGCTACAACAATGCAAAGAAAACTTAGCTAAATATGATTCAAACATGGTGCATTGGCAGGTTGATGATGAGTTAATTGCTCAAGTTATTTCTGACTGGACGGGAATTCCAGTTGGCAAGATGCATGAAGATGATGTGAAGAGTGTTCTTAATTTAGCCAGCACAATGAAAGACCGTGTTGTGGGTCAAGATCATGCGTTGGAGCTAATTGCAAAAGTTGTACAGACATCTAAAGCGCACTTAGCAGACGAAAGCCGCCCGAATGGAATTTTTATGCTAGCGGGTCCAAGTGGTGTGGGTAAAACTGAAACGGCACTTGCGTTAGCGAATGAAGTGTATGGTAGTGAAGAAAACATCACTGTCATCAATATGTCAGAATACAAAGAAGAGCATAAAGTTTCGTTACTCCTTGGCTCACCTCCAGGTTATGTAGGTTACGGTGAAGGTGGCGTATTAACAGAAGCGATCAGACGTAAGCCATACAGTGTTATTTTATTAGATGAAATTGAAAAAGCGCACCCTGGTGTACATGACATTTTTTATCAAGTGTTTGACAAAGGCACCATTAAAGATGGTGAAGGTAGAGATATCGACTTTAAAAACACAATTATTATCATGACCTCAAATGTGGGTACTGATACAACAATGAGTCTTTTTGAAGATGAAGAAACTGCGCCAAGCGTTCAGGGTCTGCAAAAGGCTATTCAAAATGATTTACTTGAAGTATTTAAAGCTGCATTTCTTGGTCGTATCAACGTCATACCCTATTTGCCACTTAATAAAGAAACTCTTGCAGAAATTACAAAACTGCAATTATGTAAAATAAAAAATAGAGTTAACAAAAATTACAAATCTGATTTTTTATATTCAGATCTTGTTGTAGATTATATAGTTAACAATTGTAATGACTCTGGTTCAGGTGCAAGAAATATTCATGCATTATTGCAAAATAATGTCTTGCCTTTATTATCTGAATCTTTACTTGATAGTCTTGTTAGTGGTAACAAAATCAATGATATATCATTAGATATAAATGATGGTTCTTTTGTTGTTAATATAAATTGATATATTTAAATTAGTTTCTTGTTTCTTTTTTGGAGTCGGATTATAATTTGTCCGTCTTCATTAATTGATGGAACATTGAGACATTGTCTTCGTCTAGGGAAAGGATATTGAAGACCTTTTCGTTGCGCAGTTAGAGATAATGATTTCAAAGGAATTTTGGGAAACCAAAAGTAAATGATCCAATGTAATGGATGTTATTTATAAATTAAAAGGAGCATTATCAAATGCAATCAAATACATATTTAAAATACGGTTCAATTAAAGGCGAAACTACTGCTGAGTCTTTTAAAGATTTAATCACAGTTTTATCATTAGATTGGAACGTAAGCCGTGAAATTTCAGCACACACTGGTACAGCAATGGACCGTGAATCTAGCTCAACTCGCTTAGGTGATGTAACTATCACTAAACTTCAAGATAAAGCGTCTCCAGACCTTTTCAAAGAAGCGACAATTGGTAAAGGCCTTCCGGCTGTTTTCCACATCACTAAGCAAGGTGATAAAGTTGAAGAAATCATGAAAATCGAACTTACAGATGCAATGATCTCTAGCTACTCTGTATCAGTTCAAAACGACCGTCCAGTTGAAACAATCACTATCAGCTACACAGAAATGATGATGACTGTTACTCCTACAGACGACAAAAATAACATCACTGCACCACTTGTTTATGGTTACAGCGGTGTTAAAGGTCAGCAAATGTAATTTTTTGCAGTACCTAATAGCTCTGAGTTTTACTCAGAGCTTTTTTGATCTTTAGGAAATAGGAAGCATGGAATGCAAAAAGCGACACAAGATAATAATGTAATTCAGATTAACACCCCAGCAGGTAAAGATGCACTTTACTTAACTCGACTGGTGGTGCAAGAGTCTATGTCTGATTTGTTTGTGATGTCAGTGAATATGTTCACTATAGGCACACAAATAGCGCATGAAGATCTGGTGGGAAAACCTGTTTCTATTAAAGTAAAGAATGCCGATAGCGCAGGTGAGCGTTATTTTCATGGCATAGTTAGCCAATTAGTATCTAATGGTAGCCGCACCGCTGATATTGATGAGCAAAAAAATTATATAGATTACCACGCTACAATTGTGCCTTTCGCAGCATCAATGCGAAACCGAAAAAACAGTCGGATCTTTCAAAAGAAAAGTATAAAAGACATTTTTGCCGATTTGTTTGGTCAACACAGTGTCGCTTTTAAAGATAATACAACTAAAACGTATCCTAAGTACGAGTATTGTGTTCAATACCAAGAGTCAGATTTTGACTTTATTCAACGCTTGCTTCAGCAAGAAGGTATTTTTTATTTTTTCGAGCATAGTAACAGTGCACATACGTTAGTACTTGCTGATGATATAACAGCTTACGAAGAATGCGGTGAAGCAAAAGTAGAGTTTACCTCTGGTCACCTCAGTGAGTCACACATAAATAAATGGCAAGGTGGTTTAAGTATTGCGCCTGGCAGCTACAAGCGTATTGGCTATGATTTTAAACAACCACCCAGATACCCTGATGGCGATCACAAAAAAGCTGATTTACCAACCCAGTCAGTCGCTGAAATTTTTGAATATACCGCAGAAGCCGAAACCCATCCAAGAGCTGCAGGTTTGGCAGCCGTTCAACTTGAATCATTACAGCGTAATATGAAGTTAAGTAGCGGTAGAAGTGATTGCCGTTCATTCTCGGTAGGTAAATTATTTAGCTTTAAAAAACATGAAGACCCGCGCCTAGAAGGTAAAACGTTTGCTATCACCTCGTTACTAACGTCTATAACGGTGCCAAATCAGTCAGGTACTCAGCAATCTGGCGCACAAGAGGTATTTACCAACCACTTTGAATGTGTGCCAAAAGATGTGCCATATCGTGCAGCTCACAGCATGCGCAAACCTGTTATTCATGGTGTGCAAACAGCCATAGTTACGGGCGACAGCGCAGATGAAATTATGGTTGATCAATACGGACGTGTGAAAGTGCAGTTCGATTGGGACCGAGAAGGTAAAAAAGACTCGCAAAGTTCATGTTGGATCAGGGTTGCGCAAAACTGGGCCGGTAAAAAATGGGGGGCATTTTTCTTTCCTCGTGTCGGGCAAGAGGTATTAGTCGACTTTATTAATGGGGATCCTGATCAGCCAATCATTAGCGGTGCAGTATACAACGCTGACTTAATGCCTCCTTATGCATTACCTGCAGATAAAACACAAAGCGGTATTAAAACACGCTCAACAAAAGAGGGCGGTGCCGATAATTTTAATGAACTGCGTTTTGAAGATAAAAAAGGCAGTGAGCTTGTATACATGCAAGCTGAAAAAGATAAGCAGCTGTATGTAAAAAATGATCAAAAAGAAAAAATTGATAATGATCGATTCCTTGAAGTGGGCAACAATGATGATGCCAAAGTAAAAGTGAATCGCACCGTCGATATCGGTGAAAATGACACATTGAAAGTGGGTAAATCACTCAATATCGAAGCAGGAAAAGAAATCGTTATTAAGACCGGATCGGCAAAAATTACTATGAGCAGTAGCGGGAATATTTCAATTGAAGGCACAAATATTAATATTAAAGGCAGTAATGTAAAGGTTGATGGGAGTGCAATTACCCTTTCTGCTGGCATGATCAAGTTGAACTAGCATGGAATTACATAATACGTTTCAACCAGGTGTCGTGCATGGCGCAGCAAGTAATGGCTTTACCGTTTATTGCCGTTATGGGCTTCCTCATTTGGTGTGTCTTTGTGTAAATCGCCCAGATGATCCGTTTTTAAACTTGCCAATAGATTATTTTAAGGGCCTAGATGGTTATTTTGCTGAGCAATTTTTTATAAACCTTCACCCTGTACTCAATAGTAGCAATGTGTTGTCGCATATTTACCAATACGCAACACAAACAAGCTCAATAATAAACGATCTCTCGTATGCAGAAATAGCGCAAGAGTTGGCAAAACTCGTGAGCACAAATAAGTTACAAGTTATTCCTTTAAACGAATAGCCAATAACAAGGAAAGGAATATGGGAAAACCCGCTTCAACGTTAGGGCACATGCATGTTTGCCCAAAAGTAACAGGTACAGTACCTCATGTTGGAGGGCCAATTGTAGTGGGTTCGGCCAATGTGTTGATTGGTAATATGCCTGCCGCAAGAAAAGGCGACATGCTTGTATGTGTTGGCCCACCAGATAGCATTAATAGCGGTTCTGGCACAGTTAAAATAAATGGGAAACCTGCGGCTAGAATGGGAGACAGTACTTCTCATGGCGGTAAAATTGTTTTAGGTAACCCAACAGTTTTAATTGGTGGCTAAGGTGTTATCACTCATTCTAAATGAGCATAAAGCAGCTCTATCAAATTTAAATATGATGCAGCAAAGTGCTTTTTATAGCATTGGGTTTATTGCTCAAGTTCGTCAGCAGTTAATTTTAAAAGTACAAGCATCTCAGAGCGCTAGCAATGTACAGTTTGAAATGGTGCAGTGCATTATTGAAGAGCTCGAGACGTTAAAACAGCAAGAAACGTCATTAGATGACATTGCAGAAGCATGCTTGGTTGCGCTGCAATTAATGTCGAGCTCTCAAAAGCAGAGGTTTTTGGGGTTATTAAACCGACATGAGTTTACGCTTTTAAAACATAAGCTTTTGGAGAAGAGCTTAACAATAAGTGGGCCAGCCAATAGCGATCTTTTGAATTGGGCAAATGTGTACGGTAATTCAGAGACACAGGCGATTATTTATAAAGCAATAAAACGTGCTGTAAAACAGCTGCCAGATATGCCTGAAATGCAAGAAACAGTAAACGCATTTGAAAATGCTGCGATGATTAATTCACCGTTAATGTCTGTGTACCTATTATTGCTAGACCCACAAAGGATGAATTTTGTTTGCAACTATGTGAGCCTGCAGTTTACTCGAGAGCAAGCTATTGCGGTGCTATTGCAAACTGGAGCAACAAAATATGTCCCTATGGCTATTGCGCTGTTGACCGAAGTGAGGTCGGCCAAGAATCTTGTTGCTGGTATTAAACGCTGCTTAGGTAGTCAGCTCGATGAATTAGTTGCATTTGATACTCAAATTCAGGCTGGCGATTGCAAGCAAGCCGCTGTTGATTTTCAGCGCCAATTTGCATTGAGTTGGCCAGAGCAAAAGATCAAATTTAATGATCAAACCCTGGTTTATGGCTTTGCGATGAATAGACCTGTTAGTGTTGCAAGCCTGCAAGGTGTTGATTTTTTTAGTTGGCAGGTGATTACAATTTTAAATGCGCTTAAATATGACTGTCGAAATAGTCAAGCGAGTTAGCATTGAGTGCATTTAAAATTTCAATACAGCAGTTTGATACACCTTATGAAGTAGCCCCAGAAGTATTAGTACTAGAGGGGAGCTCGGGTCATGAGCAAGTGCAAAACTGGCATTCATTTGATGCCTTTATTTATGACTGTATTGTAAAAGCAAAGTCAGTATTGAAAGAGTCAGACGTGCAGCAACCGTTAATTTGGTTATTACCGGCACTGCCTTTTCAAACTGATCATAAAACACTATTTATAAACAGCCTTCAGCAGCGTTATGGCATTGCTGTCGAACAGATGATTTTTGAAGGCGCAAACGCTATGCACAGTGCGATCGCATTAGCTAAAGAGCAAAATTTTAGTGCTTTTGATGTGGTAGCAATTGATGGTGTGTTTAAAGCCTCAAAGCATAACGGCTTTGAATATTTGGGTATTGCGGCTTGTAAGGCATGTGTTGAATTTACTCAGGTAGGCTGGGCGCTGCAATCTACGAGCATGTGTTCTTCTGTGGATATAGCAAAGCATCAGCCTATACATGCAGAGCTTGAACGTATTTTATCGCTAAATGAACAAAAAATAGATTTAGTGTTTGCCCCAGGAAATGGCCTAGAAAGTGATGATTGGGTAAGTTATTTACCTGTTTTAAGTAAAAAAATTAATGAACAAACGATGTTCCAACTTCCTAATTATAAATTAGGCAAAATGGGAGCAATAGAAGGGGTTGTAAACCTCGCAAGCCTGACAAATAGCGCCCTTTATGCTGAGCGTTTTGGGCAGGCGTTAATAATTTCGCAAGAGTACAACAAGTACCAAGCCGTCGCGTCATACTTATGGATAAGTAAGGAAATGTGCAACTAATGGATAGTAAAGCAGTTGTGTTACAGGGAACACGTTATCCCATCTGCCTCGTGTTAGCTAAACAGCCAGCCCCCAGTGGTTTTATTGCTGTCGCAACGAATACGCCGGATAGTGCCTACAAATTTGTAGCTGAGGTTGGTGCGGTATTAAGTGGCGATGCTGCTAAACGATTAGATCTTATTCAATTGTTAAATGTTGCTGGTATTAATTGTCCAAGGCAAGCAACAGCGCGCGAAACTGCATCGGCTTTGATAAAAGCCTTAACCTCAGGTGCCATTACGTGCTACCAGCAGCAAGTAAAAAGCACCATTCAAGTCAGTGATAATACTCGCTCATCGCAAAGTAGCAGTTCAGCGTCTTCGGCTGTGCCAAGTAATGCCAAAAAAGCAACACAAGCTCCTGCTAGCAATAAGGGCAGTGCCAGTAACACAACCGCAAGTGAAACGCCTATAACAGAACAAGAATGCCGTTCAGACCCGGTTTCGATGCTAACAGGCGAAGAAATTCTTCCTTTAACTGACTTCTCATTAGCCGCAAATAGGCCTTTAACGTGGCGTCGGTTATATCGTTCGTCTCACTGTAATCAAAAAACAATACTGGGTAATGGCTGGCGTCACGATTATTTAGTGCAATTAACCGAGCATTACCTACCGCCGCCGAAAGTGGGCCCAAAGAAAAAGGGCACCTACTGGCTTGAGTATCATGACGAACATGGTGCGACTCATAAGTTTGAAAAAGTGAAGCCGGGGCAATCGAGTTATCAGTTAAGTAGTAACTTGGTGCTTCATTATAAAGAAAATGGCAAGCAAGTATTAGTAACACCAGATGATAAGCACCTGACGTTTATGCCGGGTGGATCAGCATGGTTGCTCGAAAAAATCATCAATGAAAAAGGTCAAAGCACCCGTTTTTATTATGATTCGATGGAGCGTTTACAACGTATTGAAGTAAACAAAGTACGCGGCTGTGTACTGAAATATAATAAGCATGGTTTGCTCAAAACGGTGCACGCTTATCGTACTAATGAACAAGGAAAATTAGTTCTTTTAGATCAGCCGTTAGCCAGTTATGAGTATGATGAACAGTCAAACTTAGTTGCGGCAACAAACCAATTTGCTGAACAAGAGCGTTATGAGTATAACGCTGCAAATTTACTAATAAAGCGAACTAGAGCAAGCGGTTTTAGTCATCACTTTGAGTGGGACTCGTATGGTTATGATGCCAAATGTATTAAACAGTGGGGGGATGACAACACCTATTGTTATCGGTTCGAGTACCAAGGAAATAAAACAACCAGTATAGATTCACGCGGCAATCAAGAACACTTTGTGCACAATGAGCAAGGTAAGCTGATTGAGCACACTGATGCCAACGGTAATATCACGCGCTATGATTACAATTCGCTAGGGCAAAAAGTAGCGCAAACAGACGCCTTAGGTCATCAAACGCTTTATACCTATACTGAATACGGCCAACTTGAATCAGTAACCCAAGCTGATGGTAACCGCACTCAATTTGGCTATAACCAACTTGGTCAACAAGTCGTTGTTATTTTGCCAAATGGCGAGAAGATTAAACGCCAATACAGTGCCTCAGGGTTACTACAAAGTGAAACCCAAGCAGATGGACGAATAGCACTTTACAGTTACGACAAACAAGGTAATTTGACCCAGCATGTCACACCAAACGGTCATGTATTAAAATACACGTGGAATGAACAAGGTGAGCTACTTGCAAAGCAGCACAATGATGAGCTCATTCGTTATAGCTACGATAACCTCGGTCGTATAAACGCAACCATTAACCAAGCCGGTCTGCTTACTCAATTTAAATATAATGAACAAGGGCAACTAGTTGAAACAACCGCGTTTGAGCAAAGTAACCCTGATAACAAGCAACAACAGCTTTTTACTTATGATGATGCTGGTCGATTAGTTCGTTCGCAAAACGGTAATGGTGATACCACAGAGCAGCACTTTGAGGGACTAAGCCAACCTCAATGCGTGATCCAGCCAGATGGCAGTGCACTGCATTTAACGTATGATAAAGAGCGAAATTTAACCGCAATCGAGCGTAGTGACGGCCATATTTATCGTATCAATTACGATGCAAACGAAAACCCAATACAAATCACGGGCTTTGATGGTACTGAGCAGCAATTTAAGTACGACGCATGTAATCGTTTAGAGGCTGTCACGCAAAGCGACAAACGCCATGTGAATATTAAGCGTGATAAGCTAGGTCGTGTTATTTCGCAGCACGCAAGTCTAGCCACAAATAAACATATAGTTAATAACGCTAACCATTACAGTTATACGCCAGAGGGCAAAATAGCGCGTGCTCATAATGAACAATCAACGATTAAACAGTCGTTTGATAAAGGCGGACGACTACTCAGTGTTGAGCAAATTCACAACCAGTCTCAAACCCATAAACTTGCATACAGCTACGATGACTATGGCAGACGACAGTCTCTTACCTTGCCAGACTCAACAATCCTTTATTACAACTACAATAGTTTTGGTCAGTTAAGTGCTATACAGGTAAAGCGAGCGGATAGTGAGTTAGCAAAACTCGTCGAGCTTGGCTACGACAGCCAAAATAATATCAAAACTCAACGTTTCGGTAATCAGGTTACTCTTAATCAGACATTTGATGTATTTGGGCGTTTAACGCATCAGCAACTATCGCATCCAGAGCACACACTATTTGATAGCTGTAATTATCAATATGATGCGGTTAATCAACTCATTACGCGTGAAGAACAAGGCATTAGCTGCCAAAATACACAGTTTGAATACAATAGCCTTGGCCAATTAATTCAGCAAAATCTAGCTGATGCAAAGTCGGATACACAAGCACCAGAAACCGCCAAACAATTTCAGTGGGACAGTTTTGGCAACCCGATTAGCCAAACTCAAGTGCAGCATGATGAAGCAGTCAATAAACAAGAAGCTAATGATGCTGTTACACATAGCCAAGTCGATGCCGACAGGTTAACGCATTTTGGCGATAGCGATTTTGAATACGATGACTGTGGTAACCAAGTACGCGAAACGGGCAAAGGCATAAAAACGCACCGTGAATACAATGCATTCAACCAATTAAGCAGCTTTAACAACAATGGCACGCTAACACATTACGACTATGACCCACTAGGTCGTCGTATCGCTAAGCAGACTGAGCATGGCAAGATTGATTATATTTGGGATAACGACCAACTAATAGGTGAATACCAGCACGGCGAGTATACCTGGTACATCAACCTGCCCAATCAATTTCACCCGGTCGCACTGATTAAACAAGGTGAGCTGTATTACTACCACCTAGACCAACTAAACACCCCACGTTTTGTTACAAATAATAACGCAGAAGTTGTATGGCAAAACCACGCCGATGTGTACGGCTATGAAGAATCAGAAGCTAATACTGACTTTAATAAAGAAAACAGCTTCACTCAGCCAATACGTTTCCAAGGGCAATATTTTGATGATGAAAGCGGCCTACACTACAACCGCTACCGCTATTACAGCCCCAAACAACAACGTTTTATAAACCAAGACCCCATTGGCTTAGTTGGCGGCATAAACCACTACCAATATGCGCCGAACCCTGTTAATTGGGTGGATCCGTTTGGACTTAGTTGTAAGGAAGGTACGTCTACTAATATTTTAATCCCTGTTATAGGTGCGTCAGGGAAAATAGTTGAACATATTTCAAGCGATACAAAGTTGGTCAGGTTTGAAAGCCCATCAGAAAGTACGCCTATGACACCACATGAATCTCCATTTTTCGATGTTTCAAAGGCAATGGAATACGGTTTAAAGCCAGATTATTATCAGGCCCTATTTGCCGCTTCAGAACCAAACTTGGGAGAGCTAACTAAGCTAAGGAAGAAGCAGGGATATTTTAATAATGATGTGGAGCTAAAAGAAGCAACAGTTGGTGAGTTGTTAGAGAAAAACCCTGATGCTAAAGTGTTATCTGATTTTAGGTTTAATGGTTCTGTTTTGGGTAAAGAGTCTGGCGGGTATATTGTAATCACAAACAATCAGCCAGAAAAAACCAAAGAGCAAGAAAAACCGAAAAAACTCAACTTTAAAAAGCCTATAGGTGAGAATGAAACAGTAGATAAGCCGGTTGTAAAAATCTTGGCTGGAAGTGCGTCTGAAAAGCCGAGAGGGAAAGGAAGCTGGGCGGAAGAACTTGAAAACCCTAAATCTAACACTATCTATGAGGTAACTTCTATTCATGATGGTCAGCCTGCAATTTATACTTATGAAACAGATGAACAAGGTCGTACAATAAAAGTTAAAGGTAAGCTCACAAAGTCAGCAATAAAAGATCAAACGATAAGAGATAAAAAACACCGTAGTTCGAAACAAAGTAGCTATGGTGGCGATGATCCAATGTATGATGGTGGGCATTTAATTGGTACACTTTTTCAAGGTCCAGCAGAAAAAATAAACATAGTACCTCAACTAAAAGACCAAAATCGCTTTGGTGAATGGAGAGAAATGGAAAAAGAGTGGGCTAAAGAGTTAGATAAAGATAATGAAGTAGAAGTAGAGATTTCGGTGACATATGATGGTGATAATACTTCGCCGAAGACTCTTTTTGCTACTTATATGGTTGATGATAATGAGCCAATAGAAAAAGAGTTTGATAACTAAGGATACAAAATGTTCGATACAATCGACGATATATACAATCATATAGGGCAAGCGATGTTTGACGCCCTCCCTAATGAATGGGATATAGCCACATTAACATTACTAATGGATAAAGTAGATGTTTCCGTAACGATGTTTCAGAAATATTTGGATAAGAGTGATTCCAAGAGTTACCAATATTTTAGTGTTAATAAACGAAATGGAGTTGCATATGAATCAAAAGTTTCTGATGCTTTCTATGCACTCTTTCATATAATGAAAAAGAATGAAAATGATGTACCTTGGAATAAAGCACGATTTGAAATGACATCCGAAGGCGACTTCTCAATTGATTTTAAATATGACGAAGATTTTGCTTGGTACAAATCCCTCGATATTGATAGTCAAGAATATAATGATCTTGACATAGATGTGATAAATCAAATTAAGTCATGGGAAGGTTTACCTGAAAGTTATCCTAGGTATTGGGCAAAAACGATATTAGTGCTTCCAAATGTAGATACATTAACGAGAGCAGATGTATCGGCATTTACTTTAAAATACAATAACTCGGCTGTATTGAAAGAGCACTGGCAGGATAACTATTCTGATAATGCAATGCGATTATGGGAGGAGGTAAAGCAAGCCTATGAAAATAAGGAAGAAAAGAAATATAGTATTGATGAATTAATTTTTGCTCTAAATTATGACTTTGCAGTTATGCCTTACCAAAATGATAATGATGACTTGGGCTTTTATAAATGGATTTTCTTAGAGATTTCTAAATTAAGTTAGAGTTCGTTAAATTCTTTTTTATTTATAAGTCAGATGTCTATTTTAATTTTTACTCTGGTGAGTAAGTACTAAATTTCAGATGATGTAATTAATAGATAGAATGTTTCGTGTAATAGCAATAAAGCGCCAAATAAAATGGATGCCACACAGCTCTAACACTGATAACAAAGTAGTGTGTATGTTTTTATGTAGTGAAGAGCATTTTTAAATAATCACAAATAGCATTTTTAAACATGAAAAGGACTTTCATATGACAGTAATTAGAATAACCCAATCTGTTGGACTAGGTGGCGTTAATGCCCCAGCCGATGTAAAAATAGTACAAACCGCTTTAAATAAATTACTAAAACTTATCTCACCAACTAAAGCGTTGGTTGTGGATGGACGTTTAGGTTCCCGCCCAGAAAGCTCTAATACAGTTGCTGCAATAAAACAGCTTCAAAGCAAAGTTGTAGGTATGGTGCGTCCAGATGGAAAAATAGACCCAAATGGCCGAACTCACAAAAAGATCAACGAGAAACTAGCGGGTTTGGCCTTGCTAAGTAAAGTTAAAACGCCTCCAATTATGCCAGTGACAACTGCGTTTTGGATGAAAACAGCTTTTGCTGAAGTTGGAGAGACAGAAGTTGCTGGAAAAAAAGCAAATCCACGTATCTTAGAGTATTTCAAGGCATCAAAGTTTTGGGGTAATGATGATAGTGGTGGGCAAAATGCCTGGTGCGGCTCGTTTGTTGCTTGGGTTATGCAGCAAAATAACATGGAGCCTGTAAAAAATGCTTTTAGAGCAAAAGAGTGGATCAACTTTGGCAAACCTATTAGTGAACCAGTTTATGGCGCTATAGGTATAAAATCGAGAAAGGGTGGGGGTCATGTTGCGTTTGTAGTAGGTCAAAGTGTTGATGGCAATTATTTATATATGTTGGGTGGCAATCAAAGTAACAGTGTTAATGTAGCAAAGTATAAAAAGGATGTATGGGATGACTTTGTAGTTCCGACTAGCTTTGATTCATTGTCAGCGAGTTTGCCTATTTATACACAAAATGCATCAGTTGCAGGAAGTGAGGCCTAATGAAGAAAATATTTATTATTGTATTTGCTTTTTTGGCTTTAACTAAGCCTGTATTAGCTAAAGTTACTGAAAGCTTAGAGCTAAATGGGTTCAAAGTAGCATCAGAAAATGTTCAGTTTCTTGCGAAAGTTAAAATCATTAAAGTAGAGGCTTTTCAAGAAGATGATAATTCGGAAAAGCATGTTTATTATGCGGATGTACTCTCTACTTACAAAGGCAAACCTATCAAGAGCTTAAACTATGATATGTATGTTGAGGCTGGGGAAGATGTTATTTTTAATTCAGAGCCTGTCTATATAGCACTTTGTGTTGATAAAAGTGGAAATTTTTACTGGCCAGGTACAGGGTCTGAATTTAAATCGTCATTAGCTATTGAGTCTTGGTTGACCGAACATAAAAAAGAGGTAGCTACAATAAGCGACAGCATTGGTTGGTGTAAATGATATTTAAGAGCTCACTGAAGAGCTTTAATTAATGGATAGGGTAATACTATGAGTGAAATAAACACGGATGTTAACTATAAAACAATGGCGGGAAATGCCCGTTTACTAATGCTGGGTGAATCGAGTCATAATACGGCAGGTTTTAAATATGAGGCAATCAAGGCTCTCAAACAATTAAAAGCAGCAGGCTTTACTCACTTTGCAATGGAAATGCTACCTCGCTCTATGCAAGAAAAAATAGATTTTTATCAACGTACAGGAAAGGGCTTTAAGGTAATTCAGCAATATTTAAATGAGAATTGGGCCTGGGGCTACTTAGTACCTAAAGCCTATGGCGAGCTGGTTAAGGCAGCTAGAGACATTGGTTTGAAAGTAATTGCACTAGATATTTCTTATGAATTGATGGAGCAAATGGATAAGGAATGTGAATATGACCAATATAAAGAGGGAGACTGTTTCAGTACCCACACTCGTCGAAATAAAATATGGGCTGAAAATATAATGGGGGTGTTAAATGCCTCAAAACAACATCGTGTAGTTGCCTTTATGCATCGCTGGCATGCAGTACAAGCCACAGATTATGAGCCTGGTCTTGACACTATTGTGCAAGAAAAGGGCATGAATAGTATAAGGTTTATTGATTTTATAGGTGGAATAACTTGCTTATCTCAAAGGCAATGTGAAGGTAGTTCTGCAGAAATTAATTCACTTAAACAACAATACTTTTCGCGTGAAGGCTTCCCTTATAAGCATGCTGTAAAAGCATTTCAGGTTCATATTCCAGAACAAAGAGTTAACCTAGATGGCACTTTAAAATGGTAAAACATCTACTTTTAGCACTTTTAGTTTTGGGCACAGTTACTCCCTATGCCGAGAGTAAATCGGTAACGGGCTCTTTATGGACCGAACTTGATATTAATGACCCTGCTTTATCTAAGGGGGCAGCAATGCGCCAATGCGAAAAGAGTTTGAAATATGCAGTTAACGAACTTGAAAGCTGGTGTGAGAAAGCCTACCAACTCGGAGCTTGGGAAGCGTTGCTTTATATTGGGTATCTTACAGGAGATGGCTCGCGTTACGTTCATGAAGTAAAACAACGTGCAGCTAATGATGAAATCAAGGCTATTCGTAAGTTAGCATGGCTATATGATGGTGGCTTATTCATTGAAAATAACCCAACTGAAGCGGCCCGTTTATACGAACTATTCCTCAAAAAAGCTACAGATGCTTCACCTCGTTTGTTAAGACGGATCCATTACGACCTGGCAAAAATTTATACAAAACTTGAGGATTGGCCGAGCGTAATTAACCATGCGGAATATGTGCTTGAACACAGTGAAGGGGATGGCACAGAGGCTCTGGCGAGAGAGTTGAGAGACTATGCAAAAACACGAAGTAGTCAATGAATGTAATTATTTAGGTTTATTTAATCAAGGTTTTAGAACTAAAAGGAGCTATAAACGCAGTTAAATGCGCTATAGAAACAGTATGGAACAACAACATCAACAAACACTCACCCAACTAGTCAACGATGTTTATAACAAACCGGACTTAATCGAAGAACATCAGGTTCTTATTCAACCCTTATTAAAAGACTTGCTAGCTAGTGCGCCAGCGGGGTTTGAGGGGATGGCTACGATGATCCACAGCCATTTAGTTAATGGCCTTAAATCTACCAATCCAAATATTCAAAAGTTTGAACTTGAGTCAGGGCTTTTAAAGCTTAAGCCTTATTTTCAAAGAATTAATCGGTAAGCTACAAAAGCTTGAGTTTAGGTAAACAAAGTACAAGGATGGTTTATGTCATTAATGAATGCGTGCATTTTAATGCTGCTGCTACAGCCATTGTTTGTTTACTTTGCGTTATTTGCAAAAGAAGTTGATCTTAATGAAGACTCGCAAGATTCGACTGTCATGCTATTTAACTTTGGTCTTTTGGGTATCACGCCTAGTGTTGCTTATTTTTACATGGAGCAGTTTTGGTTCGCAGTTGGGATGTTAACTGGCGTCACACTATTAGGTTTAACACTTGCTAAAATTTTAGAATCAAAGGGCAAAAGGCCATTGGATCTCATCCTAACTTTGCGTTTTTTGACGTCGTGGCTGCTTATTTTTGGCGTTATATATTGGTTAATTTCATTATTTACAGGCTCACCAGAAGTTCAGCCAACAATTCCTGATGCTGATCAACAAGTTGAGCCGTTTTATCAGCTATTTTGGCCTTCATTTTACTATTTAGGTTTAATGGTTTTTACATTTTTACTTAAAGTACTCGAGTTTCGCTTTCAATTAAAGCCAGCTTTATCTGGTACTCTTTTGATACTTGCGGCAGCGTTAATCGGTATATCACCACTCGTTGATGGCAGTTTTATTCTTGGCTTGTTTATAAATATCGCCATATTTTTTATTTTTTGCTCTATGTATATGGAAATTAATAAAATAAATGACCCCTCTGGCGGAGCGATTGTTTTTTTATATGCATATATATTATCAATGGGAGTTGGGGTGGCTATTATCGTAAAAATTATACATGTAATATTTTTTACTTCTGAAGTTTGATTTTTAACCTTGCAAGGGAGGTTGTTTTTTAGTTATTATTTGTACCTGTTTTGTTGTTTTTATTCTGCGTAAATGAATAATGTATAAATCAGCATAATAAGGTTTTTGTTGCCATAAATTGCATTGCAAGGAGGCTTGGTGTGTTCTCATCAAGGGTTAGGCAGTTAGCTATATTAATTGCTACATTATTTGTTTTATTCACTACGACACAGGTATTTGCGAATATGTTTGGTTTTTTTAATAAAAGTGATTTTATTTTGTCTGCCCCTGTTAAAGGGCAGCTATTTTATGATGGGAAGCCTGTTGCAAATACCAAAGTGATGCGTTCACTTACTTACGGTGATGAATATATCGACGAAACAGTAACTGATGAACAGGGCTATTTTACGTTTTCAGAAAAAACAATTAAAACCAGTAAACCAGCTAACATGTTCGATAATGACTCATTGGTACAGCACATTTATTTAGAAAATGGCACGCCAGAGGGAATAGTATTGTGGTATACACTGGTTTCACTGCATGAAAATAGTCAAACCCTCAAACGATTACTTGCTGATTTAGAATGCGATATTTCTAAAGAGCCAGAAACATACGATATTCCTATCGAAGAAGATACAAGCCATACTTTTGCGATTTATACATCATGTAAACTTTAACCTAAAACATCTCATACAAAGGGAACTTATATGAATACCTTGACGCCTACTCAAGCGGTGCAACTCGCTGAGCTTGCTTATAAAGCAAAAAGTATTAAAACAACTAATTTACTTAATCACTCATTGCACGCTTCTTTGCGAAATAGCTTTAATTTCTCAATTAACCCAAGTGCTGTACAAGGTGTGTCGGGTGGTTTTTTCTCTCATTTATTTGGTTTAAGTACAGGTTTTGGTTTAGTTGCACACGGAAAAAATGAGTTTCAAGGTGATTCTGTTATCACCATTCGTGGCACAGCCTCTTTAAGAGATGGTTTAACAGATGCAAACTTCGGTTTAAGTGGTGGTTCAAACGGTAGTATGGTTCATGCGGGGTTTAATAAAACGTTTTACACCATGAAGCCGGGACTGCAAGAGTTTGTTACAGCAAATATACGTGACAAAGTAACAGGGTGCGTACATTTAGTTGGCCATAGCTTAGGTGGTGCACTTGCAACGTTAGCGGCAGATTGGATCAAAGCTGAATATTCGTTACCTGTAAAGCTGTATACATTTGGCTCTCCTCGTGTTGGTCTAGATAACTTTTCAAGAGCCGCAACAGGCAGAATCGATAAGATTTATCGTTGTACTCATGGTGCCGATCCTGTCACTAAAGTGCCGTTATGGCCATTTTCTCATGCTCCATATCAGGGCCAAGAAATTCGTTTAGATAGCGGGCAAGGTTTAAAAGGTGCTGCCCACAAACTCAGTGGAACACCTGGCTACATTAATACCGCAAATAGTAATGATTGGGGCAACCTGACAATCCGTGCAAATCATTATTTAAATACACCTGTGCGCTTAAACTTTGAAGATCGTAATCAAGCATCTTTCAATTCACACTGGGCTGATAAATTAGGTGCGGCGCTTGTTACCTTATTAAAAGACGCTGGTTATTACAGCGCTGTTGCTGCACAAGCAGCAATTGGAACAGGCCTGACATTTTACGATATGCTTGCTCGAACTTTAGATAAAATTGCGAAAGCATCAGCCTCATTTGCTGCACAAACATTGGGTCTTATTGGTCATATGTTGGTGTTTGCCGGCAAAGTTGTTAGCAAAGCCGTTGAACTAACATACAGTGTTATTAAGTGGGCTTTTGACTCGACTCTTGGTGCTCTTTATCGCGCCGCAAAAGATGGCCTAAATGGTTTAGATTAATAACAAATTGGGCATGCTGATTAGCATGCCCATTTCTTATCGTTGTTCGCTTTCTTTTAATGAGCTTATTTGTATTCCATTCTTACTCAGCTCACTTTGTAGCTTTAATGCACTGCTTTTTAAATTTGGTAACGTCTTGTTATTTATGATATCGACCGCTTCACTTAACTGCTCTGAAGCATGTTTGGCCGACATTTTTCTACTGATTGCTGCATCAATAATAAATTGACTTTTGCTGTAAAAGCGACGAATTTCAGTTAAGAACTCACTGGGCGTTTCTAAAGTTGTAGGGGAATACTGCATGGTCTGCCAAATATACTTTTCGATGGTTGGCTTGTTATATTCAAGTTCGGACTTAGGTGGGCTTTTTGCTAATAAGATAGCAAATTCTTTGAGATGTTCAGCATTATCTTTAACTTCATCATATAGAGATGTTCTAAGATAATAATTATCTTCCATTTTACTGAATGAGTCGAATTTTAAAGCTTGTTCTAAGCCACTTTGAGCTGCAAGATAAACCCCAAAAATAGTTGAAAAAACGAGGAATAATTGGTTTAGCCAAAAACCAGTACTTTTTAGTTCTTTATTATCAACGGTTTTAAATGCGGTAGTGATCTTTGGGGTATTTCCTTTATCCATTATTAAATTCCTTTTATTATTTTTAACTTAGTATCTCACAGCTGTTTTATTTATAAACTTTAATCTCTTTCTAACAGTACAGCGCCACTGTGATCTTCACCTAAATAATCATCTTTGTTGTAGATGGGGCATTTGGCCATTGATAAACAGCCGCAGCCAATGCAACCATTA
>CEPX01187261.1_pt1 | contig 41376 bp, 34 predicted proteins | sample 361361 | NCBI WGS metagenome assembly CEPX01 (sample SAMEA2619974, study PRJEB7988) | marine metagenome | biome: marine biome (ENVO:00000447); feature: mesopelagic zone (ENVO:00000213) & marine oxygen minimum zone (ENVO:01000065); material: "saline water (ENVO:00002010), including plankton...
ATCCATAGCTCCGGATACCCAGATGGAGGCCGACTACAATCAAGTATTGGATACGTTGGCAGCTCGACATGGAGCACTTTATGGTCGTAACATCAATATTCGTCAGCCACATCAAGAGCGAAACATCGTGGTATCCATGGAGCCCTCAAAAGATTCGTTAGCTTCCGATTTAGCTAAGCAAAGTGTCTTCACCTACATCGATACGAATACTTATGAAGAGGCCAACTATTTCTCCTCTTACACGCTGGGTGAATTCATTTATCGCTTGCACTTTTTTGCGCAGATTCCTTATCCTTATGGGTATTTACTATCTGGTTTTGTAGCTTTCTTTTTCTTATTTGCCATCGTTACGGGAGTTGTTGTTCACTGGAAAAAGATCATTTCTAACTTCTACATTTTTCGACCAACAGCTAAGCTGAAGACTCTTTGGACGGATGCTCATACAGCACTGGGTTTGATAGGACTTCCATTTCAATTTGTGTTTGCGGTAACTGGTGCAGTACTCATTATTGGCACCACCATAATGCTAGGACCGGCCAGTTCACTCATTTACAAAAATGACCGGGAATACATGTTTCGTGAGTTAATGGACCAGCCCGAGCCAAAGACTTTCGAAAATGACTCAATTGGTTTTAATGCGGATATGAATGATTTGATACATCAGGCATCAACACATTGGAGCAATGCGAATTTGAGTCGATTAGTGATTCAGAATTATGGAGATCCTGCCATGCGGATCATCATTGAAGGAAGACCTCAAAATGCTGATGCCTTTCTTGGTTTGGGAAGGGTGATTTTTGATCATACAGGGGAAGTTATTTCAGCAACCGATGCACAGTCCATCAACTATGTAGTAGGCGCCGACCAAACCATGAGGAGTCTTCATTTTGGAAACTTTGGAGGTTATAGTTTACGAATCATCTATTTCGTTTTTGGGATCATTTCTTGTTTTGTGATTCTGTCTGGAGTACTGATTTGGGTACGTGCAAGAGACAAAAAAAGTACCGAGCCATGGAAGCGAAAAGCGAATGAATGGGTAGGGAGCATCTTCATGGCCATTTCTTTGACCATGTATCCTGCAACGGCATTAATCTTCAGTGTAGTTAAATTATTCAAGGATTCAGCTGACCCTATACCTCATGTGATGATTTACAAAGTGTTTTTCATCAGCTGGTTGATTCTTTCAGTTGGCTTTGCGCTCAGAAAGAGCAATTTCATTACCACTAAATATTCGTTATTGCTTGGCTCATTACTTGGATTCGGCATTCCTGTGGTCAATGGACTAGTTACAAGCGATTGGTTTTGGAAAACTATCCAGAATAATCAAACACAAATCTTTGTTGTAGATGCTTTTTGGTTGATCATCTCTATCAGTACTTTATTGATCTTTATCAAGCTTAAAAAGCCAATTGAGTCAGCTCAACCAGTTAAATCGAAAGCGATTCCGAAATCGCAAAAACAACCTGTTCTTTCCTGATCACTCACTAGAATTAGTGAGCTATGGCTACTACTAGTGAATCATTATTTGCCTATCGGTAGTGATTGACTCGTGAATCGATTTACTACAACTTTGCCCTTATTTAGAATAAATCCAAATAACCAAACAAAGATGATCGGAAAACTGGGCAGGTTGAGCGCATGGGTAATAGCAGCTGGTGTAGCATTGAGTTCTTGTAACGATAATGAAGATCCTGAAATCTCTCTTGAAGTTCCATCCACTTACGAGTTTACACGGGATGGGGAATCTACAGTTAGTTTTTCTGGCCAAACCGCGCGATTGGACATGTTGGCTGAACTGAAAGCATATATTGGGACAGCAAATGATGGAGCTGAGCTTTCAGAGGCAACTCTACTCGATATGTATGCTAACGAAAACAATCCTTTTTCCACTACTGATCTAAATGAAAGTGGCAAACAACTCGAGGACAAAACATTTCTTGCTGATGTTGATTTCTTTAAAGAAATCTTGACTTCTGCAGCAAGTGCAAGTTTTACAACTGGTCCTGCCTCTCAAGGACATGCAGGGTTAATTGCCAGAGGTGCAGATCGATTTATTTTGGTCGATGAAAAAGGTTGGGAATACACACAGTTAATTGAAAAGGGTTTGATGGGTGCTACCTTTCTTAATCAGATTTACAACTCATACCTGACAGATGCTAAAATTGGTGATGAGGTTGAAAATACGGAATTGTCCGAGGGAAAGAATTATACTGCCATGGAACACCACTGGGACGAAGTATTTGGCTATTGGGGTGTAAACGTGGATTTTGATACTGAAGGAGAAAATCGATTCTGGGGAAATTATACTTACGGACGCGAAGCATATTTAGGAAGTGCAACCTTGCTCAAAGACGCTTTTCTGAAAGGAAGAACGGCCATAGTCAACAAAGCGTATGATATCAAAGATGAGCAGCGCGATGTTATTTATCAGGAGTTTGAACGTGTAGCCGCTGCCACCGCAATCCATTACATCAATGAGGGTCTTACAGATATCAGCAATGGGGATGTTGGTAATTTATTTCACCATGCATCTGAAGGTTACGGTTTCGCAATGGCTTTAAAGTACAGTCCATACAAACAAATTACTTCTGAGCAATTGGATCAAGTCTTAAATGTTGGGTTTGGTACGGATGGTGATTTTTGGACGATTTCAGCAGAGAGTTTAAACACTGCGAAAGCAACAATAGTCAGTGCATATCCTTCACTAGAGGCTTTTGCCGATGACCTGTAAGTATGAGGAAATCTCTTATTATAAGTGCTCTTAGCATTCTGATTATATCGTGTAATTCTGGTGGTGATCTACTAGAAAAGCTAAACGATTTTGATCAGGGACCAATGTTGGAAAATATTGGTGATAACATCATTTTACCATCGTACCAAAATCTTTCGGTATCTACCTTACAGCTTTCCGAAAACGTAAACAGCCTTACAGAAAACCGATCTGTTGATGCATTGAAAGAAGTTCGAGCCTCACTCAAATCAGCTCGATTAAACTGGCAATATTGTAGTCCGTTTCAGTTTGGACCAGCAGAAACATACGCCATCTCTGCAGTGCTAAACATCTACCCTGTAGATGTCAATCAAATCGAACGAAATCTTACAGCAGGTACTTATGATCTATCTACATTAAGCAACTCAGACGCTAGAGGTTTTCAAACTCTGGGATATTTTCTGTACTCTAGTGAATTGAGTGATGAGGAACTTCTAGCTTCATATACAGATGAAGAGTTGACGTATATGAGAACTGTGGCTGAGGAAATTGCTACTGTTTCCAGTGAAGTATACACCGCATGGTCAGTAGATGGAGGGAATTACATTGCCACTTTTACGAGCGAGGAAGCATATGGTGTGAATGTGGGGAGTTCTGTTGGCAAAATGATCAATGCCATGAATCTTGATTTCGAACGAAACACACGTGATGGAAAAATTGGTATACCGGCTGGGGTTCGGTCACTTGGAGAACCCATTTTGAATGCTACGGAAGCCTACTATGCGGGGTATTCTGTTGAATTGTTTGAAGCAAGTATTGATGCATACTACACTCTATACACTGGTGGGAATGGTGTTGGTTTAGATGATTATTTGAAAGCAATAGAAGCTACAACTACTGCTAACGAGGATTTGAGTGTTAAAATAGATAGCCAGTTTAAAACCATTCAGAACATACAACTAACCGATCCTCTACCCGACCAAATTACGACCAATATTGATCCGGTTTTAGAAGTTTTCGCGGAGATGCAGCAATTGATTGTCATGTTCAAAACAGACATGGCGTCCAGTATGGGGGTTGTTATCACTTATCAAGACAATGACGGTGACTAACCTAAGTTACCATAACATATTAGATCTTTTGATCTACAGAAAGGTTACCATTGCTCCATTGGTAACCTTTCGGATTTTATTTGGATTGTTGATGTTGGTGTCCACTATTCGTTTCTGGGCCAATGGATGGATAGATGAATTGTACATAGCTCCTCAATTTTATTTTTCCTTTATTGAAGGGGTTAGGCCACTTACAGGATTGGGCATGTATTGGGTTTTTGCCTCAATGATTGTCGCTGCCATATTTATTACTATCGGCTTTGCCTATCGCATATCAGCTATCTCATTTTTTATCCTATTCACTTATGTAGAATTGTTGGATAAGTCCAATTATCTCAATCACTACTATTTTGTGAGTTTAATTTCTTTTCTGATGTGTTGGCTGCCTGCCAATGGAGATTTTTCACTGGATGTCAAATTTGGTTTTCGTAAAGCCATTGATCAGATACCTGTAGCATTTATTAATATTCTGCGTTTCCAAATGGGAGCGCTTTACTTTTTTGCGGGGTTAGCTAAAATGAATCCTTCATGGCTATTCGAGGGTCAGCCATTGAAAATGTGGTTATCTGCTAATGCATACAAACCGTTAATTGGTTGGATTTTTCAGTACAAGATCACCGCTTATATATTTAGCTGGTTTGGGATGATCTATGATACAACGATTCCTTTTTTGTTGTCCTGGAATAGCACCCGACTCCTGGCTTATATCTTGGTTATAGGTTTTCATCTGATGACCTGGTGGCTTTTTCCAATCGGGATGTTCCCTTTCATCATGATCGTCATCACAACAATATTTTTTAGCCCAGAATCTCATCTAAGAGTCCTGGAACCATTGAAACAGATGGTTGGTTGGTACTCCACTCAAGAGGAAACTACCACAATTTATCAGGGTCAAAAATGGGTATTTGTGGCGTTTATCATTTTACAAATCGCTTTGCCTTTTAGATACCTGGCATATCCTGGTGATTTGTTTTGGACAGAACAGGGCTATCGGTTTTCCTGGAGAGTCATGTTGATGGAGAAGGCCGGCTATGCAACGTTTTATGTTTCAGAGAGAGGGGAAAAAAAACGCTCCGTGATAGCCAACTATGAATATCTCATGCCACAACAAGAGAAAATGATGGCCACACAACCAGATATGCTGGTACAATTTGCTCATTACCTGGAAGCAGATTTTAAAGAGAAAGGGATGGTTGATCCGGTTGTTACCGCAGATGTATTTGTAACACTTAATGGGCAACCAAATAAAAGATACATAGATCCGAAAGTAGATTTAACGGAGGTGCAGAATGATTGGGGACATAAGTCATGGATATTATCTTATGAGTAAGCCACTATTTGTCATAATACTGTTAACGCTAAATTTTAGTTTATGGTCACAGACTATCAGTGGACACTTGCAGGGTTTACGTGATGAGCCTGTAATTGGGATGGTCTTTATCGATGGTACAGGAATAAAGGCAGAAACGGACAGTAAGGGATATTATAAGACCGGAGCAATTAAACCCGGTACTTATAAAGTGGTTGCATTTGTTCCTGGTTATGAGACTACCTACCAGACGGTTTCGATGAATTCTGAAAACTTAGTTGTAGACTTTGCCTTAAAAGAATTGGAAACCGAATTGGAAGAAATCACTATTCAGGATAGTCGTTCGGAAGAGATGGGCATAGGTTGGCTTCAGTCGGTTACAGGATCCGCTATCTATGAAGCCAAGAAGACAGAGCTCATTGAAGTAGACAAGATCATTGGCAATAAGGCAGCAAATGTTGGAAGACAAGTATACTCCAGAGTGCCTGGCCTTAATATTTGGGAAAATGATGGGGCAGGAATCAATCTGGGAATTGGTGGCCGTGGATTGAACCCAAATAGAACATCAAATTTCAACGTGAGACAGAATGGTTATGACATTTCTGCGGATGCACTGGGCTATCCGGAGAGTTATTACACACCTCCGGTTTTGGCTTTACAGAGAATAGAACTAGTACGAGGAGCTGCTGGCTTGCAATATGGAACACAGTTTGGTGGTATGCTTAACTTTGATTTTAAAGAAGGTCCATCTGACAAAAAAATAGCCATTGACTTCAACCAAACGCTAGGATCATTTGGCTTGTACAATGCGTTCCAAAGTGTTGGTGGTACAGTAGGTAAGTTCAATTACTACTCTTTTTATCAATATAAACGTAGTAAAGGCTGGAGACCAAACTCCCAGCAAGTTCAGCACAATGCATTTGCGTCAATTAAATACAGGTTTACATCATTTCTGGATGTCAAGTTTGAGCATACCTATATGACCTACCAGGCGCAGCAACCAGGAGGACTTACAGATTTGGAGTTTTATCAGAATCCACAGCAATCAAAACGCGAACGAAATTGGTTTGATGTAGGCTGGAATCTATCAGCTATGGAGTGGAACTATCGAGAGTCCTCGAGATTAAAATTCAATAATCGAACGTTCCATTTAGCTGCTAACAGATATGCTGTAGGTAACCTGGGAAGGATAGACCGACCAGATTCTGAAGACCTGAACCGTGATTTATTGAAGGATGAGTACAATAATTGGGGGAATGAATTCCGAATGATTTATCACTACCCACTTCTTGGTCAGCGGTCAGTATTACTGGTTGGGAACAGATTATACACAGGTCGGACACTTCGTGAGCAAGGTGATGGGACCAATGGAAGTGGTCCGGATTTTACGTTTAATAATCCCGAGGAACCGGGTGACTCTGATTTCAAATTTCCAAGTAGTAACGTAGCCTTTTTCGCAGAAAATATCTTCAATATTACCGAGCGCTTCAGCGTGACTCCAGGTATTCGTTATGAGTACATTAATACTGAAGCTAATGGATATTACTATGATCGGAGAACTGACTTGGCTGGTAATGTATTGTACGAAGAGAAAATAATTGAAGATAAGGGCAAAACAAGAAGCTTTGCCTTGATAGGTCTTGGGCTTAGCTACAAGAGCAATGAGTTATTGGAGGTATACTCGAATTTTTCTCAGAATTTTAGAGCGATCAATTTCAATGATATTCGTGTTGACAACCCTTCTCTGGAAGTGGATGAAAATATCGATGATGAAAGTGGTTTTAATTTGGATCTAGGTATCCGTGGAGCAAAGCAAGGTAAGTTTCGATATGATATTTCCACCTTTGTATTATCGTATAAAGATCGCATCGGTAGTGTCTTGAGAACCGAACCAGACCCTCGTTTCAACAACCTGATCAATCGGACATTTCGGTTCAGAACCAATATTGCAGATGCACTAATCGTGGGACTCGAAAATTACGTGGAAGCAGATATTTTGAAATGCATAAACCCTAAGAACAAACATTCACTTACTGCATTTTTAAATCTTGCGGTAATTCATTCCCAATACATCAGCAACGAAGAGCAGGGCATACAAGGCAACGAAGTGGAGTTGGTGCCACCTACCAATATCAAATCAGGAATAACTTATCGAATAGAAGGTTTTGGAGCCTCAGTGCTATACACTTATGTAGCCCAACACTTTTCTGATGCGTCCAATACGGATAGTACTCCACCTGTTCCTACGGCAGTTGAAGGGCTGATTCCTTCTTATCAAGTAATGGACATCTCGTTTGACTATCAATACAGACTTTTGACTTTTGAAGCAGGGATCAACAACCTGTTGGATGAGTCGTATTTTACTCGCCGCGCAGCAGGTTATCCAGGACCAGGGATCATTCCAGCTAATCCTAGAAATTACTATTTGGGAATCGGGATAAAATTCTAATCAAGTCTATTGATATACTCTACTAGAATGATCAGGTCATCTTCTTTATTAAGGTCGATGTGCTGATCCTTTATTATTGGCTCTTCCAGGTTATTTCTAGTAATGATGTGCATAGTATTAGTACAAGTAGCGAGTCCAATACCCTAATTTACTATGAATCAAAAAACTCCGTTTTGGACACAAAATCCCATATCGTAATACCCAGGCTGACAGATATATTCAAGGAGTGTTTGGTTCCAAACTGAGGTATTTCAAGCACTATATCCGATTCTTTAACAACATCATCGTTAACACCAAATACCTCATTACCGAAAACGAAGGCATACTTGTCTGATGATGTCGGTTGAAACTCGTTAAGCATGGTACTTTGGTCCGCTTGTTCCACAGAGACGATCTTGTATCCTTGATCTTTTAATTGTGAAATGAGTGACTGGATATCCTTTACATGCTCCCACTCTACTGTATCTGTAGCTCCGAGAGCTGTTTTGTTAATGTCTCGGTGTGGAGGGGTCGCTGTGATGCCACATAAGTAGATTTTTTCTACACGAAAGGCATCAGAGGTCCTAAAGGCACTACCAATGTTATTCATGCTTCGGATGTCATCTAGAATGATACATGCATTGAGTTTCTCAGCCTCTGCAAATTCTTCTGGTTCTAATCGTCCAAGCTCTTCGTTTTTCAGTTTTCGCATGCTCTATCCGTTCAAATGGATTTCAAAATTACAATGATGAACGAAAAGGAAGGTAAGGAAATGTTGAAATGAATTCACGATTCATTGATTAATGATCAGGCTTTGTTGAATTTATTTTTGGAAGGGTAACACTGATGATAATTTGGAGTTTGAATTAACACCTATGTGCTTGATATTCAAAATGATTAGACCCAAGTGTCGTATGGTTCAATGAAAAATTAGGAAGACAGGGTAAAATCAATATGATAAAACTAACAACTACATAAGAGATGAAAAGAAAAGAGTTTTTAAAGCGATTGGGGATGGGGGCAGCCATGATCCCATTGGTAGCTTGCAGCACTGGTGGAGATGATGAAGATATTCTGGAAAGTGTAGATGATAACAATTCATCTTCGTCTGGTTGTTCGGTGACCAATTCGGAAACGGAAGGCCCTTTCCCTATCAAAAATCCATCTTCTCTTGTAAGAAGCGATATCATTGGCGATAGAACTGGTGTCGCTTTAAGCATAGCCATCATCATTTTAGATTCAAGTAGTGAATGTGATCCACTCGAAGGAGCTTTGGTAGACATCTGGCATTGTGACAAGGACGGCTACTACTCTGAATATGGAGGAACCAACATGCAATCAGTGGATTACAGCGATGTGCATTTTTTGAGAGGTAGACAAGTGACTGATAGTGATGGTAAAGTGGAGTTTACTTCCATTTTCCCGGGGTGGTATCAAAGTAGATCTACGCACATTCATGTGCACGTGTACAATTCATCTGGTAAATCCCTTTTAGTAACTCAAATTGCATTTCCAGAGAGTTCAAGTGATTCACCAGTTGTGTTGGTCAATGCCGCTACTGATTTTGGCTACACCAAAGGCATGTCTGGCTACACCTATCACTCGTCGGACAATGTTTTCTCTGACGGAGTGGATAATGAATTGGCGACAGTTGAGGGTTCGGTGAATGAAGGGTATGTGCTTACACACTCGATTGTAGTAAGTGCTTAGGACATGAAGGGACAAATTAAATTCTGTTATCGAAAGGAGATTGAGGCCGGCGCTGAAACTCATTGGGAGCGGGGAGTTTTTGATAACACCTTTAAGGAGTTCCTTATTCAAGCTCAGCAATTTGATCCATCGGGGGAGTATAATACGTTTTCACAAATGAAAGAATTCGTACCCAGAGTTGACGAGTTGACCTATCTGGTCAGTACAGCGGCAATGGGTTACCTAAAGGCAATGGAGGGGCTAATTCCGGATATTGTAGACGCTGTTGGAAAGCTTTGTATTCCATTTAAGAACTTCCAATTTGAGATTATCAAATCTGATTTGAGGGATAAGACATCCCACAAGGTGGCCATTAATTTTTACAGTGAATGGCTGACCTGGATTGATACAATAGATGAAAAGGTCTTGCTCACAGCGGGGGATAAACAGATCGATATTTTAAAAGGTGAAGAAGTAGAAACTCACATGGTGTCATTGAGAGATCAGTTTCAAATTGCCATGTTTAAAAGCAAATAGTTATGAATACAACACGTCAGGAGTCAGCTGTTATCTATTTGTCGGACCAACGTAAGGAGGTTTTGAATAAAGATCATATCAAGAAAGAAATTTTGGGTAACGACCAATTAGGCTTACCAGAGCGATATGCGTTCCTTAATTTGATCGCGTTGAATGAAGTTAATATCAACGCATGCAAAGAAATGGAAACGGCTATAACTCAGAAAACTCTGGTTGTTTTATTGCCAATTCATGGGGAATTAGTCTACAAGGCGCTAACAGATGTAACTACAATTGACGTGGGCGAAATAGTGGTATTTACTATCGATGAGGGACAGATATACAACGTATTCAATCCATATAAGGAGAATTCAATTCAATATTTAGAACTGCATTTTTATAACTCTAACGTTCAAGACAACCACATCAGTTTTGACCTGCAAGCCAGCACCAACAATCTCATCGAGCTCATGAATACTGTTGATATCAAACTTAGTCTGGGCATGTTTGAAGGAAGGTCCGAGGGAGCTATTTCTATTCGAAATGCTACTCGAGGGGTGTTTTCTTATGTTCTTCAAGGTGCATTTGAATTCCAAAATCGATTATTACAAGTCGGAGATAGTTTAGCACTTTGGGATTTGCCAACTCAGGAATTGATTGAATTTGAAGCACTTTCAAATGGTGCAATTATATTGACTATTGAATTTGTCTAACCTACTTTATGCTCCTGAATTTCATAGGGTAAAAAGCTAGTCATTTTCTTAAATGTCTCATGGAGTACTTGTAATATTGTAGCTTACTTGCAGCGCGATATAACCACCATACTCCACAATGGCCAAAGCAAAGAAGAGTTCAGAAACACCTTTGATGAAACAGTACAATGCGATCAAGGCTCGCTATCCTGGTGCATTGCTGTTATTCCGTGTTGGGGACTTTTATGAGACCTTCGGAGAAGATGCGATCAAGGCTAGCAAGGTCCTGGATATCGTATTGACCAAAAGGGCAAATGGTTCTGCCTCTCATATAGAGTTGGCTGGTTTTCCTCATCATTCGCTGGATGCTTATTTACCTCGTTTAGTTCGTGCCGGAAATCGTGTGGCTATCTGTGATCAGCTGGAAGATCCGAAATCAGTAAAAGGCATTGTCAAGAGGGGTGTGACCGAGCTGGTTACACCAGGTCTTTCTATGAATGACAATGTGTTGGAGCAAAGAAGAAACAACTTCTTAGCATCCATTCACTATGATGAAAAAGCATGCGGAGTTTCATTTCTGGATCTCAGCACTGGAGAGTTTTTGGTCTCCGAGGGCAGTGTGGATTACATAGAAAAATTGGTACAAGGTTTCCAGCCTTCAGAGATTATCTACTCCAAAGCAGAAAAGGCTCGTTTCGAAAAGTCTTTTGGCAATAACTACATCAATTTCCACCTGGAAGATTGGATTTTCAGTACCGAATATGGGTATGAAAAACTGACGCGGCATTTCAGTACCAATAACCTAAAGGGCTATGGTGTTGAGGAAATGAAACTAGGGATCATTGCCGCAGGAGCAGTGTTATTTTACCTGGAAGAAACCGAGCACAAAGAGGTAAAGCATATTGGTCAGCTTTCCAGGATAGATGAGCAGCAGTATGTCTGGTTGGATAAATTCACTATTCGAAACCTGGAGTTAATCCACCCAAGCCAGTCAGATGGCACGGCACTGATTGACATCATGGACAATACCCAAACCCCAATGGGAAGTCGATTGCTTCGCAAATGGATGGTATTGCCATTGAAAAACAAAGAACAAATTGAGCGTAGACTCAATACGGTAGAGGCTTTTATTGAAGAGGATGATTTACTCAATGAGGTCAATGTTTACCTCAAGCAGATTGGTGATCTGGAGCGCCTGATTTCCAAAGTAGCCACAGGGAGAATAAATCCTCGAGAACTTGGTCAACTTAAGAAAAGTCTTAGCCAGATCAAACCGATCAAAGAGGAATTAAAGAAGTCATCTAATCCCATATTTGCCCAGCATTTGGATCAGCTCAATGAGTGTGAGGCTCTCCTTACCAACATTGATGCAGGATTAAAAGATGATGCACCAATCAACGCCACTCAAGGGAACATCATCAAAGATGGTGTTAATGAGGAGTTGGATGAATTAAGGAAGCTAGCCTTCTCAGGAAAGGATTATTTAAAAGGAATTCAAGAAAGAGAAACTGAGCGAACTGGGATCTCTTCTTTAAAAATAGCTTACAACAAAGTTTTTGGATACTATCTGGAGGTGACCAATGCCCACAAGGACAAAGTGCCAGAAGAATGGATTCGGAAACAGACACTTGTAAACGCTGAGCGCTACATCACTGAAGAGCTCAAAGTTTATGAGGAGAAAATCCTTAATGCAGAAGGCCAGATTTTTGTAATAGAGCAGAGGCTTTATCTAGAACTCGTTTCCTTCGCTACCGAATACATCGAAGTAATTCAGCAGAATGCAAGAACAATTGCCAGCCTGGATTGTCTGACCTCTTTTGCATATCTAGCAAAGAGAAATAGTTATGTGAAGCCAGTGATCACTGATGAGTATTTGCTTGACATCAAAGAAGGTAGACATCCGGTTATTGAGCAAAATATGCCACCTGAGGAGGACTACATACCAAATGATGTGTACCTGGACGATCAGAGTCAGCAGATCATGATTATCACCGGACCAAACATGGCTGGTAAGTCAGCCCTTTTGAGACAAACGGCACTCATTGTCCTAATGGCTCAGATGGGATGTTTTGTGCCAGCGGGTTATGCACGAGTAGGTTTGGTGGATAAAGTCTTCACACGAGTTGGGGCGTCAGATAACTTATCTAGAGGCGAGTCTACCTTCATGGTGGAGATGACCGAGACTGCAAGTATTCTGAATAACCTGAGCAATCGATCATTGGTACTTATGGATGAGATCGGTCGAGGTACCAGCACCTACGATGGAATCTCCATTGCCTGGTCTATTGTGGAATACCTTCACAATCACGAGAGCTACAAGGCGAAAACACTTTTTGCGACGCACTATCATGAACTCAACGAATTGACCAACGATTTGCCACGAGTCAAAAACTTTAATGTGGCGGTGAAAGAGCTGGAGAACAAAATCATCTTCATTCGTAAACTTCAGGCAGGAGGTAGTGAACATAGCTTTGGTATTCATGTGGCCCAATTAGCAGGTATGCCAAATCAGGTAGTGATAAGAGCCAATACCATTTTGAAACACCTGGAGGCGGACAAACTATCTGAAAACGAAAGAGAAAAACTGGCCGAAGTACCAAGTAGCCAGTTTCAGTTGAATCTATTTGAAAGTGATCCTCGATTTGAGCAGGTCATGAAGCTTCTAAGAGCGATTGATATCAATACCATCTCTCCTGTCGAAGCGCTCTTGAAAGTGAATGAAATGAAAGAGGTTCTGAAGGGTAAATCCTAATATTTTATTGATAAAGTGTGATGTTGGGATAGGATTGCAATTGGGCTGTCAATTCGTCAATCACCCGATTAATTGCAATAAATCTATCCAGATTGCTTGAGGAGCATTCTTGAGCTAGTGAGGCAATGGAATGCTGCTGGACGAGGCACAGAAATATTCCTCCAATAAGCAGGAGTTTTCTGTACTGATTTTTTCCATGGAGAATGCTTGTTAAGCACCACATACGAACCATGGAGATATGTCGGATTTGTAAATTAAAATTTAATTCAAACTGCGAGAATTGATCCCTAGTCTCAATGCTTTTTCATATTGTGAAATGATACCATTCACGATGGTCAAATTCGTTAAATAGTTTGGACGAGATTCTGAAAGTTTTTCAAGGTGTGTTTTCACCTTATACGCGCAGGCTTTGGCGATCTCGAGCTCACTTGGATGCAATTCAAGCATAAGCAGCTCATGGTCTGTGTTGATTTGGTTGTGATGGTACATGGTTGAGAGTTGGCTTGTTGGTATTTAAAAAATCGTAATGAATATGTTTATAATTTATGAATATTTAAAAAATGTTATTGAATATAAATGATTGATTGATGAAATCATAATATCTTTCTATAAAGAACTACTATTTGGGATCAATCGCTGGATATTCGTCGATAAACATATAGTTGCTGATCACTATGCTTATTGAATTCACTTAACGTATAGAATGATTTGTCTGGAGCAAATGTGATTGCTTCTCCCTGAGGTTCTATTTCATATGGAATTCGACAATCTGGTCCGGAAATAAATCTTTCAACAACTGAGCTTTCCGAAGAAGACCAATAAAAAATAGCATCATAGTTTTTCAGAAGCATCTCTCCAGATTCATTGATGTCCCCTGCGGTAAACATTTTCAAATCAAGTTGACCTTGAGGTTCAATACTAGATGATTGTCCTGCGACAAACGGAAATGAATAGATGAAGCATTTTTCATCTCGTTTAGAAACAATGACTAATTCATCAGTCTGATAGTCATACATCAGTGTTTCGGCATCACGAGCACCATTTTCATAGGTAAGATCCATTTCCAACCAATTTTTAGTTGCGATAGAATCTCCTTCTGTCATTGATGGCTCCTCCAACATGAGTATTTTGATTCCGTCACGCTCTGCACGGTTGTCACCTATTTCGGCTATGTAGAGATGCTCTCCATCCGATGTGATGTCTTCCCAATCGTAGTTAGCTGCCCCATCAAGGTAGACGGTCATTTTAACCTGACCCATGGTGTCGAGGAGGTAAAGGGATGGTTGACCTTGGCTATCGTTATGCGTCCAGAGGTGTCCTGGATTCTTAAGGCTGTATTCCAAACCAGACGCTTCTACGACTCGCTTGTCCTTAATTTTCGCAATGACCTCCCCTTTTTGATATATAGAGTCATCGAATTCGTAATTTGAATCTCTTGGGTCAGCAGATTTTTTACAGGAGAAAAAGATTGCCAGCAGGGCAATTGGCCAGAATTTCATTGGTATCTATTTGATCGGTTACTGGTAAACAAACGATCTTGACAAATAGCTGATGGACTTGTAAAATAATGAAAGTTATTGAATAGGTTCAAAAAAGGTATTTATTCCCCTCCTTTCAACCCATACTCATAAACTCTTTCCCCTTTATAATTCACAAACTCAAAGTAGATCGAGTCTTTAGTGATAGCCGAAGACAAGAATCCCTGGATGGATTCTGAGAATAAAGTTGACTCGAGGTTGCCCGTTGGACGAACCTCGGAACCAGCACCAGAGACAAAGTGATGTGTTTGTTTGTCGGATGGTTTGATGTGCTGCAAGTCATGTTCGTGACCGGCAAGGTAGACATCCACATTGTGTTTTTCGAAGAGAGGTTCCAGATGACGTCTTACATAGTTTTTGTCTTCTATTCGCTTACCACCGGTGTATAATGGATGGTGACCAACCACAATTTTCCAATCAAAGTCTGGAGTCAGCATACTGTCCAGCCAGATCATTTGGGCAGTGGTGTCTTGCCCGATAACCTTATCTCGGTACTTTTCTTCCTGATAGTATTCATCATTAAGAGGGTTGGTATCTGCAAACACAAAACGAACAGTTGCCCCGTCGCCAGTGGTAATGTCTTTGTGAAAATAACGAGCAGGCATGTTCCATCGCCTGCTGATGTTCGTATAATCGATTTCTGCTTGCGGATTGCCGCGATAATCATGATTTCCAAGAACCACATACCAATCCAGATTTAGGGAATGTGCAGAATAGACATTTTCGAACGAACTTATCCATAGTGGATCCTGTGTGCTGGCTACTCCGTTTGGATAGAAATTGTCGCCAGTGGAGATAATAAATTCAGGTTCTACAACCATCGCTGCCTTGCCCATCATATCGGCCAACTCCTGCTGACCTAGCTCCCCATTTCGACCCCAGTCACCAATAGTATAGACGTAGTAGGCATCATCTATTTCGCGAAATTCCTTAGAAACCTGAAATTCTATATTCTCAGGAGATTGTCGTCTCGGTTGACAAGCAAAAAAGGTGAGAATGATTAAGAAGTAGAGTAGCTTTTTCATAACGTGGTTCTTTGAGAAAAAATAAGGGCTTCCAAAATGGAAGCCCTCAAAAGGTATTGAGAAAATTATCGGTTAATGATGTGTTTTTCAAACTCTCGCCAGTCGTAGATTTCAAAAGTCTTGTTATCCGACATGGCCACAAACAGTCCTTTAGGATACTCAGGACCAAGGGCGATAGAAGTACTTTCAGATCCATCACTAGACATGGCTGTTACACGTATAGTCGCGATCAAATCATGCTGATGTGGGTTCTCAACTGTCCCCTCTCTTGGAAAAACCTGGAATTGATTAGCTCCCTGGTCTGAGACAATTAGGTATCCAGTTCCGGCTCCAGTCTTATAGATAGAGATCCCTTCCCGATCATCCGTAAATCCATCAAGAGCAAATTGAGCTAACTCTTCATCGCCTTTTTCAGGGTCAGCATAGTATTTTCTTACACCAAAGTGTTCATCGGAATAATACACATATCCCAATTCGGCATCCACTGCTACCGCTTCGATTTCTTTGGAGTTGCTGAATTGTCCGAATTTTCGGACGAGATTCCCTTTGAGACCTAAGGAATCACTCACCAATTCATATTGATAGAGATATTTATCAACATTAGCTGTGCCTTCTTTTCGGCTAACAATCGCAAAGACCTTGTTATCTGATGGTCGCTTGTATAGAGCCACACCCATCACTTTATTGTTCAGACTGTCGTCCTCAAACACTTTGATTCCGCCATTATCAATTGGTTGTAGTTCCGGCAAGCTAAATACTCGGATTTGACCCTTGCCTCGTTCAGTGGCAACGGCTATGTCCGTGGTATCTCCATTGACTACCACATCATAAACAATGTCAACATTATTTGGACGATCCAGAGGATAGCCTTTTCGGTCTTTGAGCATATTGCCTTTCAGGTCAAAAGCATACAATCCACCATCCAGCTCTTGTTTGTCGGTACCCAGAATAAGGCTGTTTTGGGGATCTTTTCGATTGATCCAAATGGCAGGATCATCACTATCATAGTTGACAGAATCCGTAACGTATGTTGGTTGTAAAACGGCATACTCAGGTTGTCTGGACATGCATGATGCCATGAAACCAAGTGCCAGTATGCTATAAGTATATTTCATTCAATGTAACGTTATAAGAAGTGGCATTCGAGGCTAGCCTCGAATGCCGGCAACCTTATTTATTAAATAAATCAAACTTGATTCCTGCGTTGAATCGAGAGTTGTAGTATTCCATTTGCATGGTTCTATCTTTTTCTCCCTGGTAGTATCTCAAAGGTTGATTGGTTAGGTTATTTCCTTCAATAAAGAATCTCCAGTTGTTAGTGAAGGCATACGATGCATTCAAATCAAGGAACAATTGCTCATCGTAGTATCTGTCAGAGAATGCATCTCCACCAACTTCATCTACATAGTCACCAGAGTAGTTAAGAGAAGCTCTTACGATCAATTTCTTAGTCTCGAATGAAAGTGAAGCGTTGAACAAGTTCTTGGCAGTTCCAGGTAAACCAAGATCATCTCTTAGCTCTCCATCTTCATTAGCCAAACCTGTTGCGCTTGAGTTGGTGTAAGTGTAGTTCAAATAAATACCCAAACCTTTCAAAGCACCTGGTAGGAAATCCAATTGTCTCTGGAATGAAGTCTCAATACCATTGATGGTTCCTGTACCACCATTTTGAGGCTGATAAACCTCAAAACCATCAGTGTTTTCGGTTTGTTGTACGTAAATAAAACCATCGATATTTTTGTAGAAGTAACCGAATGAAACCAAACCGATTGTTTCGAAATAGTTCTCTGCCATGAAGTCGATATTCATAGAAGTAGTTGCATCCAATTCCGGATTACCCATGAAAATCTCTTCATCGTCTGGTCTGTTATCAACATATGGTACCAAATCATAGTAGTTTGGTCTTGCCAATGAATTGGTCCATGCAGCTCTCAAGATGAGGTTCTCGGTAGCATTGTATTTGAAATGAACGCCTGGCAATACATTGGTATAGCTATCTGTATTGGTGATTTCTCTAACGAAATCTTCTTCGTTTTCTACTTCATTTCCAGTGTATTCCAATGAGGTGTTTTCAACTCTAACACCGAAAGTAGTACTTAAGGCTGGGGTCAAATCATACTTAGCCATCGCATACCCGGCTACAATCGTTTCTGTAGCTAGATAGTTTGATGCCAGATATTCGTCAGGCTTGTCCTCTTGCTCAAATCGAGTTGCGTTGTTTAAGTCAAGACTACCTAACCACTCACTTGAAGCAAAAGATCCAGCCTCATATTCACTACCTGGCAAGAATCCATCGTCCGTTTTATTCGTTGTTGGAACTAAATCCAAAGTCTCGTATTCATCATTTAGGAAGCTGTATTCATAAAAAGATGAGTTGTTACGCTCTTTTTCTTTCAATCTGAATCGTGTACCTACTTTCACAAATCCTCTTTGAGCCAAAGGAAGTTTCAAGTCAATTCTTCCGTTCACATCTGTCTCCTGAGTGTACTGTTCTTCTTCTGTGATTTCATCCAATTCAAAAGCTGACAAGTTCGTTAATCGAGCATCATTTCCAGCTAACGAGAATCCGTCACTTGGAGCTGCAGTAAATAGTGGCTTTCTAGTGTCAGCAAGGTTTTGGTAGAAAAGCATACCCTGTGGCTCATCTTCACCATCCACTTCTACTTCAGGCTCAGCGTTGTACTGTACGTATCTTTCATTTGGTCTCTCTTCAGAAGCTCGTGACCAGGCACCCATCCAGGTCAATTCTGCTTTGCCAAAAAGGTGCTCACCTCCCAAAGTGAAAGTTCTTACTCTTTGATCCTCTAATCGATGATTGTTTACCCGGTCATTGCCAATACCACCTTTGGTTTGTCTCTCTAAGGTTTCTACAAAAGAAACACCGTTAGCGTCTGGCTCTCCAATGTCCTTAATTACCAAACGGTATCTATTCTCCCAGTCATCTCTCCAGTTGTACATACTAGTCAGGAAGATTTTGTGACTGTCGTTGAATTTGTAATCCAGATTCAACGAAGCACTTCTTCTGATTCTTTGTACTTCGTATGCTCTGATTTGGAATTCCTCCACATACGCATCGATATCATCACCTTCAGTCCACTCTGCTTCGATGTTATCTGACCCGAAGTTATGGTTGTTGTAAGAGAATGAAGCAACTGCTCCTAGTTTGTCATTCAGGAATCTGTTACCATAAATCAAGCCCCCAGTCCAGATTGGTTTCTGAGAAAGTGCATTATAACCACTAGCTAACGTTCCAGAAACACGCTCACCAGATGGGTTAGATCTAGTTACAAGGTTTACTGATCCACCAATTGCATCAGCATCCATATCAGGAGTGATGGCTTTGTTTACTTCAATGGTTTGAATCATGTCAGAAGGTATCAAGTCCATCTGAATGTTTCTGTTGTCTCCTTCTGCCGAAGGGATTCTGTTTCCGTTGATCATTACTGAGTTTAGCTGAGGTGCTAAACCACGGATGATAATGTTTCTTGCCTCTCCCTGATCACTTTGCATGGTGATACCTGGGATTCTTTTCATCGCATCTCCAATGTTCGCATCAGGGAAACGACCAATTTGATCCGCAGCTACTACGTTGGTGATGTTGTCATTGGTTCGTTGTTGGTTCAGAGCTTTTGCCTGACCTTTCAGTCTATCGCCTAGTACCATTACACCTACTCCCATGATCACCCCTGGCTCCAGGTCGGCATTCATTTCATTCACTCCATCAACAAGTGAAATGGTTTCTTCTTTAGTAGAATATCCAATGTAGGATACCTTGATAGTGTGTTCGCCAGTAGGTAGGTTTACGATAGTATAGAAACCATCAATGTCTGTGACTCCACCTGTATTGTCAAGGTCTGTAATCTGAACAGTTGCTCCTGGCATACCCAGGCCATTCTCGTCTAAAATTCGCCCTTTTAAAGTTACTTGTGCATTCACCATGATGCTTACCAGTAAGCAAAGTGATGTAATGAGTAAAGATTTTTTCATCGGTTGTTTGTCAGTGTTTTGTTTGATGGGCCAATGATAAATTCGGCATGTTAACTAGGTGTGAAAACCCCATCAACAAAACAGCAACATGGGTATACAAGAGCATATACAAAAAAGCAACAGCATTTTGTAACAAACAGAAATACAGATAGATATATATTAAATCGGTGTTAACTATCCTATATTCAGGATATAGGTATATAAGTTGGATCCTTTGTCTAAACCGAGCTTTTTTCTTAGTCGGTATCTGGCGATGCGCAGACTGTCCTGTGAGATGCCCATGATTGCAGCCATGTCTTTCGAATGTAAATTGAGACGGATCATGGCACAAAGTCGAACTTCGGCTGGAGTCAGTTTAGGATAAAGGAGTTTGAGCTTTTCAAAAAACTCAGAATGTACCTGTTGGAAAACGGTCTCAAATTCTTGCCAGTCATCATCGAGAGTGAAGTTGAAATCAATGGATTTGATTAATTTTTTGATTCGCTTTTCCTGTAGTTCTGGCTCTCCTTTTCGAATGTCTTTCAATCGGGATTTGATGTCATTCAGAAACTCATTCTTCTGAATCATGTGAAGAGCACTCTTGGTTAACGACTTACTTTTCAAATCCAACTCTTGTAGCAATTGTTGTTCTTTAAGCGATGTATTTTCCAGTTCGGTTTTGAGTTTTTGCTCGCTGAGTTGTGTGTTCTCCAGCTGCGTTTTGGCAAGACTTGCTTCTGCTTCCAGGAGCTTTCTTTTCTTAATATTTTTGGACTTTTGTTGATAAAAAATGAACCCGCCCAGGAAGAAAAACAGCAAAACGGCACCTGAGGAGATGAGGGTGATCGATCGATTAAAGGAGCGTTCTTGCTCCAGAATGGTAATGCGCTGTTGCTTCTGTTCCAATTCATAGACTGCCTGTGTTTTAGCAATCTCTGATGCAATTTGTGCACTGAAAATGTCATCAGTTATTTCATAACTCCGGATCAAATAGGCCAAAGCTTGTTCTGGTTCATCTAAAGCTTCATAAATTTTAGATAAGTCCCGGCAGGCACTTTTAATTTGATAATTCAGGTTGGCTCCCTCTGCTAGTTCTAATGCCTGCAAACTATAGGTGAGCGCCGTTTGTAAGTCGCCTCGTTTCCGATAGGTATCACCTATATTGTTGATGTTGACAATGGCGGCAGTATAGTTATTACTTTGTTGATTGACTTTGAGCGCTTTTTCAAAATGAAACTGTGCCTTTTCGTACTGACTGAGATCCTCATAAATACTTCCAATGTTGTCATGAATGTCTGCAAGTCCCGTGGTTTGATCGCTTTTAGAAATGATGGACAATGCCTTTTTCTGATAATGTAAGGCACTGTCATATTGTTGTGACTTTTCGTAGAAGTGTCCGAGATTGCCATAGACCTGTGCCATTCCATTCTGATTATCCAGGACCTGGAATAAATTCTGGGCTCTGTGTAAATAAAGAAATGCCTGATTTGGATGGCCAGAACGTTGGTAAACCTTGGCAAGTAACAGATTGGTTTCGGCCTGTTGCATGGGATTATCTAGCTGCTCATAGATATTGAGTGCTTTATTCAGATGCTCAATTGCAGGACCTAACCCACCCATTTGATAGAGCAAACTGCCCATTAGTTTGGAAGCGGTGCCAACGGCTGGAAGATACTCCAGCTGGTGACTTTTCTCCAGAGCTTGACGTACAATGACCAGTGCAGTGTCACTTTGAGTGTATTGGATATTCTCAGCAAGGGCTAGTAGACCATCAATTTCAGGATTGGAGACCTCTGAATCTTGGTTTCGGCAAGAATAGAGTGATGTTGTAACGATTAAAGCCAGCAGTAGTCGCTTGAGCAACATGTCTTAGTTGATGGATTCTCAACGAAATTAATGGTGGCAATGAGAAAACGGTAGTTCTTCGAAAAACGATAACAGAGGCTTAATGTGGAGGAAATAGATTAAAGAGAGGTTATCTAAATCTTCCAGCCAATGGACACTTTGGAGTGACTTGTAACGATTCATTTTCTCTGCCGTATAATTTGATTTTTAACTATATATTTAGTTTTTCTCCTTTTAAGTTTGAAGTTGCACCGTCCAATAAGTTAACCGTCAATGATCAGTTTTAGAATTCATAGCCTACATCTAATTTCTTTTTCTGTCATTTTCTTTTTGAGTTTAAAATCCATTGCTCAGAAAACTTCCAGCGATTTTGAAAACTCATTGATTGGTGAAAATGATACAACACGAGTACTGTTTCTTTTAAGACGAGCGCAGAAGTATCAATTCTCGGATCCTGATAGCGCACTCTATTATGTTGATCGGGCTAATAAAATCAACACTGAAAAATTTCTGAATGGTCGAATTAAAATGGCCAATACACTAGGAAATATCGCATGGGGAAGATCGGACTATCTTGAGGCACTCCATCAATACAATAACCTTCTTGATCTAACAATGAGATCTGAGGATAGTGTGATGATTTCTAAGTCTTACAATAATCTTGGGTCAGTTTTTTATCGCATGGGTATGATGGAAGAGGCTGCGGATCACTATTTCAAAGCACTAGAAATCAAAGAAAGAATTGGAGCAAGTCCCAAATCCATTGCCATGTCCTACAACAATATTGGCTCGACGTATGATAACATTGGAGATAAGCAATACGCTAAAGAATTATTGACTAAAGCTGTTGAAATAAGAAGGCAGATCGGTGATAGTTTGGGGCTCTCGGATACATATCATAACCTGGCAAGACTCTACAGAGATGAGGAAAACTTTGAATCTGCTGAGCAGTACTTCAAGGATGCAGTCCTCATTAAAACGGAGTTAAACAACCTCAGAGGATTGGCCAATACGCTCAATAGCTTAGGTAATCTCTACGAAATCCAAGGTAGAGTTGATTCCGCCGAATTTTACTACAATAAATCCATTGAAGTTGCCAAAGAATCATCGAGTGGTTATGAATTGGTTCAGGCTTTTATAAGTCAGGCAAACCTCTTTTTTACTCAAGGTCGTCTAGACGAAGCACTCGTCATGGTGCGAGGTTGGGAAAAGATTTTGCCGAGTATAAGTACCTGGTTGCTTAAAGTCGATGCGAACATCCTCAAATCTCAAATTTACGAGTCACTAAACAAACAAGATAGTGCGCTACACTACTACCGTATTTATGTCGCTGCCAGAGATAGTTTGGCTTCTCAAGAAAACAAGAATTACATCAATAAGCTCAAATGGCAATATGAAACCGAGAAGAAAGAACTTCTAATTCAAGATCAAGAGCGAAAAATAACTTTCAGCTATATTATTGCTTTGGCCACAGTAGTCTTATTAGTGCTTATTATCAACCGACTATTTGCACAACGAAAAATTAATCGATTGAATAAGGAACGGTTTGATGCAGAGGTTGATTACAAAAATCGGTTGTTAGCTTCCAGAACGATGGACATCAACAATTTTGAGAATCTGCTCAATGATTTGAAGGAACAGATCGACCAGACGTCAAAAGAGACTCCAGAGAAGTTGGCTACCAATCTTAAGAAAGCAATCAAACACAAATTGAAAGATGTGAATGACTGGGGAGAGGTCAAAATGCATTTTGAAGAAGTGCATCCTCGGTTCTTTGAAAAGGTCTCAAAGATACAGCCTTCTCTTACTCCCAATGAACAAAAACACTTCGCTTACATCAAAATGAAAATCAGCAATAAGGAGATTGCTCGAATGCTCAATGTCAATCTGGCCAGTATCCATGTAGTTCATCACCGGATCAAGAAGAAGTTAGGTCTGAGTGAAAATGAGAGTCTGGCTGAATATGTTGATCAGCTATAAATGAGCTTCTGTATAGTGCTTGTATAGTCTAAAAACTTGGTTTAAATGGTTTAAATCGGGTCTTTTGCTAAAACCAAAAGGACTGATTAATGAAACATTTTCTGCTTGCTATGTTGCGAAATACACTTTTCGCCATAGCTTCCAAGCCCCCATGACTTACTTACGAACTAACCTTCTATGATTATATAAATGGTGAACAGACGTAACGATTCACATTAAGCGTCGTTTAATCTTCTTCTTATAACTACAGAATTAGTTGAGAAAATTGAGTTATCTCAGTTGGACCTCTCCTAATGAAAATAACTGGGAATGTCGAGATTAAAGAGTGCTTTCGAAATCATGCAGGAGGTTGCAACCTTTAAGTGTTACAGCAAGAAGGAGAAAATTTTAGATTCTGATAAAATATCCAAATCAATTTGTGCCATCCAGGAAGGGGTCGTGAGGCACTACGTAATTGATAGAAATGGCAACGACAAAACCTTAAGAATATCTAAGGAAGGAGACCTGTTTTTTACTTCGATAGTTAGTTTTTTTAAGAATGAGCCCTCTTATATCATATGCGAAGCACTGACGGACACAAAACTCCTGACCTGGAGCAAAACACAGATCGATGAACTGGCAAGTAAAGAACCTCTTATTGAGGCATTTCGCTATCAGAAACTAATTGATTTCATTGTGGAAAAACATAAAAAGGAAATGTCTCTGATGATTCATTCTGCTGAAGACCGGTATCGCGAATTTTGCGAGGTGAATCATGAGTTGTTTAACAGAATTCCTCATTATGTCATTGCATCCTACCTGAACATGACCCCAGAAATGCTTTCAAGAATCAGAAAACAGAGCATTTCTTGATCTAGTTCAATGAAATTGACCTCCTACTTGCTACAGATTTGCTCATCAATCAAAAACGCAAATGTTAAAGCAAGTGCTATTAATCATTCTGACCTGCATATTTTTTGAGGTCGGCGCACAAGACATCAATAAGTTTTCTCTTTCTGGAATAAATGAAAGCATCGCTTTCCCATTTACTCGATTTGCACCTATTCATCCGGGTGCTGAGATAGGATATGTTCTAAAAGAGAAGGATAAATCCAGATTGATCCGGTCACATAGTGTCTATGTAGGCTGGTACTATCACACCAAAGTGCAAAATGCTTTCTATCTCCGTGCAGAAACAGCGTGGTTATTCAAGGTAAGACAAATTGCCACGTTGGACCTTTTTACTGGCCTTGGTTATATGCATACTTTGTATCCCGGAGATATTTATGAGTTGAATTCTTCGGGAGATTTTGAAGAGATCAATCAGATCGGTAAGCCACGAGCTTTAGGGACAATTGGCTTTGGCTTCACGCTGAAGAATAATTACTTGTTGGAGCCTTTTATTCGGCAAGAGATTGGCTTGGAGACACCTTTCGCTAATGGTCTTCCGGTGATGATTCATTCATTTCTAAAGGTTGGCACCTACATCAAAATCAGCAAATCATGAAGAAACTTGTTTATGTTTTGCTGATGCTGGTTTTGTTGTCTTGTGGTCAGGATGCAGATCTTCCAGCAACCTATTATGAGTGTCAGTTTGCTTTTCCTGATTCTAGTTTAAGCCATCCGAAAGCAGCCATCTATCAGGATATCCTGGATCGAAACCGCAAAAAAGGAATCATTGGAGCTGCCATGATGGTGAAAGATGCAGATGGTGTCTGGCTTGGATCTAGTGGTAAAGCAGATCTCAGTGCAAATGTTGATGTTGCTCCTTGTAATCGGTTTTTGATTGCCAGTATAAGCAAGTCTTTTACCGCTACCACTATTTTCAAATTGGTAGATCAAGGGCTATTGACTATTAATGATCCAGTGAATCGATGGATTAGTCGTGAAATCACTGATAATCTAGCAAATGCCAATGAATCAACTGTTAAACAACTGTTGAATCACACCAGTGGAATTCCCGATTATATAACGCTGCAATATGATTTGGATAGAATCAATGTAGAGGATAATAAATGGCGTCAAGAGGACATTCTCAAGTATGCCTATGGAAAAAAGGCGACTCACAATGTTGGTGAGACTTACTACTATTCCAATACCAACTACCTGCTTTTAGGCATGATCATCGAGAAGGTGTCAGGCCTTATCCTTTCAAAGGCTTACAAATCGCTATTGTTTAGTCCTCTAGGACTTGAAAGTGCTCATTACAGCACAACTCATCCCATTCCGACAGGTACGGTCAAGGGATATATTGATCTCTATGGAAATGGACAATATGCAGAAAGCCAATTTCTGTATGAAGATGAACTCAACACCGGTGATGGAGGTATTGCTATCAATGCCTACGATCTGGGTGTCTTTTTCGAGAGCCTTCTCAACGGGAAGGTTGTGAGCAGCGAGTCACTGGAAGTGATGACCACATATGAGGATTTGCCATCTGATTGGGTAGATGAAGATTTTGGTCACTTTAAGAATGGCCATGGTCTAGAATATAATAAAACGCCTTATGGCAACAGCGTAGGACATACAGGAGGAATAGATGGTTTTGCCTCCATTGCTCAATATTTTCCAGAGCAGAATGCCACCTTCATTCTACTGATTAACAATGTGTCTTATGATGATCAACCTAGATTAAACATTTATCGAGAGACACTTCAAGCCATGTTTGAATAAGATAGGATCAAATACATACAATCAAAAACTCAAGTAAAAACCACAACGACTAATGAAAAAAATAATGCTTTTAATATTCCTCATTCCCTTTTTCAGGCTTGCACAGGGTCAGGGATTACAGAACACACCAGACCATCAATGGACTATTGGATTAGGTTATCAGAATGCCAAAACCTTCGACCGAAATATTTCACCACTGATTTATTCTTCGAATAATGGGGTTTTGTCCACTTCATTTTTAAAGAACAAACTTGAAACTCAATGGACTTTGGGACTTACCCTATCTGCAGGTAGTAATCAGTCCAAACGACATGGTAAACGAACCGCTGTGATTCGTGATCCGGATCCGCTCTTTGGAGAATCTGAGGAAACGATATATGAAATCAACCCGGCATTGTCATATGTTGACTTGGAGTTGTCATATGGTTTCCAGTGGAAATTGGACAATTCATTCGTTGGATTTGAGGTCTACGATAGGTTGCTGTATGGTGCTCTTGGTGCAGACACCTGGTTTTTTAATCAGCTGAGTGTTGCTCCATCATACAGAAGAACGGTTTACAGCAACGGCCCTGTTGAACTAACAATAGAAGGTAGTTTGCCTGTGTTTTCTTACTTGCTAAGACAGCCTTACACTTTGGACCCTAGTCTACCGGAAGAAAGTTATTTCAAGGCGTATTTATCCACTGGCTCATCGGTCGCTACTATCAATCAATTCCAGCAAGTCAATCTAGGTTCTACCCTGACGTACGAGTTAAAAAACGGGAAAAACCTGGGCGTGTCCTGGCAATTTATGTGGATGAACTACAACAATATTCCGGATCGTCAACTAAGATCTTACTCCAATTCCATCATTATTTCTTACCAACTCTAATTGAACAGGATCATGAAAAAATTAGTAGTACTTCTTTTGTTGTCAGCCTTATGGTCTTGTGATGACATCTTGTTGGGTGAAGAATCAGCCAATACACCTTTGGCCAATTTTGAAAGTGTTTGGAATGAATTTGATGCCAAATATGGGTTGTTTGAGTCCAAAGGAATTGATTGGGACTCTGTGTATACCGTTTACAGACCTCAGGCGGAACGACTCTCCTCTGATGCAGAGTTGTATTCATTGCTCACCGAGATGTTGGTCGGATTGAATGATAGCCATGTGGCTCTACTTCCTACAGAGGAGTCAGGTTTTGAGTTTTTTCAATCTGGGGCGTTGGGCAAGCTGGATTCAATGACGGACTTCAGCCTGGAAATCATTAAGGAGAATTACCTGACCAATCATGAGTTCGCGGATCCCTTCTTTACCTACGGAATACTCGAGAGTAATATTGGATACATCCATATTGAGGGGTTCAGTGACTTACCAAAATTTTTAGATGAGCCAATGAGTGACGTACTCAATGCGCTTGAAGGTACAGATGGAATCATTGTAGATGTTCGCGGTGGTTACGGAGGAGAAGACCTGGCGGGGCAGTTTTTAGGCGGCCGCTTTGCCAGCTCCTCCCAACCATACATGAAAAGTAGGGTGAGAAACGGTCCCAACCCTAATGATTTTACCTCATTCGAAACCTGGAATCTGATACCTACTGGTGATTTCCAATATACCAAGCCAATTGTCGTCTTGACTCACCGATTTACCATCAGTGCTCGGGAGACATTTTGCCTGGCCATGAAAGTGCTACCCCAGGTCACGTTTATTGGAGATACCACAGCAGGGGCTTTTTCCAACCAAATCAATCGTGAAATGCCCAATGGTTGGGGATATTCTCTCAGTATAGGTCAGTGGGTTGATGCCAATAATCAGTCATACGAAGGAGTTGGGTTGGTTCCAGATATTTTGATCGAAAATGAGAAGGAAGATTTGCTCAACGGGGTTGATGAGGCACTTGAAAGAGCACTTGATCAGTTGGCCCTGTGATGCCAATTAAATCAAGTTGTATAGTCCTTGTATAGTTGCAAAAATTTGCACTAAGGATCGTAAACGTAAATTTTATACTGAGATCAAATAGCCGTACTCATGAAAAGAATTGCTTTCTTAATTTCCTACGTATTGGTCGTAATCACAACATCCTGTGGTGATGATTCGGTGGGTCCAGATACAGAAATCAATCTTAATAAGTCATCCGTCATAATGAAGGTCTCCGATTATGACACATTGAAAGTGATGTCTGAGATCGATACCAATAGTATTGTCTGGGAGAGTAGTAATCCAGAAGTGGTGTCGGTGGACAACGGATTATTATTGGCTCTTAAAAGCGGAACATCAGAAGTAACTGCCTCATACAAGGGTGTTACTTCCTCGTGTGAGGTGACTGTTGACTTAACCATTTTCTTAGGAGGGTCCGCAAAGGAGTTTGAGGCCGCCTATTGGAAAAATGGTGTAATCAATTACTTAACCACTACAGGTAATGATGAGGGTTATTATTCGCAAGTCAATACCATCAAGGTTTTGAATGGGCAGGTTTTGGCAGGTGGACTGAAAATGGAAAGCAATTCTGTTATCTGGAGAGGTGAAGAGGAGATCATACTCGGAGAGGGATTTGAAGAGGTCCAGGAAATGGCCATCAAAGGAAATGACGTGTTTGCCATCATTGATAATGGGGGTCTTTATAAATGGAATGAAAATGATGGCCCTACCTTTTTACGGGACGAAGGACATATAACAAATGCATTATTCGTTGAGGGCGGGGATGTATATGTCGGTGGAGTTGTCAAAACCGGTGAAGAATACAGACCGGCGATCTGGAAAAACGGAGATCAGCTTATTCTAGACTATGAGCAGTATGCCTATATCACTGATGTTTATGTAGAAAATGGCGATTTCTATTCGGTAGGATTAGAAGGAATAGGCTCGGGTGTTTATCAGATTAAATATTGGGTAAACACTACCAAATATAACCTCGCAGATTCTCCAGATGCCTGGGCAAGTTGTGTAATTGTGGAAGCTGGTGACCTCTATATTTCCGGGCATAACAACGATCGTCCGGCGGTGTGGATAAATGGAGAAATCAGCTACTATGCAGAACAAGGGGTAACAGGGGTGGTGAATGAAATGCTTTTATTTGACGGTGACTTTTATGCTGCTGGGGTATTGCGAATTGGATTCAATTCTGTGGGTGTGGTCTGGAAAAACGGTGAAGAGCTATTCAGAACAGACATTTTCGAAGATGCCAACATTAAAAGCATTGAAATCAAATAATTGTAATGGGGAGAATAAAATGCATTTGTTTGATAGCTAGTAGCTTGATTATCAGGTTAAGCACTTTGGCTCAAAGTAATCATTACTCTGAAGAAATAAATGATTCTATCAAATACTCGATCTCATTAGGGCATGAGGGATTACTTGTCTCTATTGATTTTAGGGAAAATGATAATCAGGAATATCGATGGGTGGAATTATATGTCAAATCCGTAGACAATAGATTGTATAGACTTCATGCTTCTGGTCAATTAGGTGAACAAGTTTTCAATGGACAGGAATGGACAGAAGAATGGGACTGGGGAAATAATCAATACTGGGAAGCTACCACTCATGGACTGAATACGGAAAGGAACAGGTTCTACGAAATATTGCTTCAAGGTGATTTGGCGAAAGATTCCATGACCATGATGTTGGTGTTGTTCATAGCTGATAAGAGAAAGGATTTCAGTACCAAACCAACAGAAATAACTTTCCCAGAATATGCCTCAAGAGATAATCCTGATACATGGAAAACAATAAACATAACTAAATACTGATATGATATGAGAGTGCTTCTATTCCTGATTTTTGCGTTTGGACTTGCCACTCAAGGCTCCTTCATTGATTCTCGCGATCAACAACAATACACGCTACTAACCATTGGCAGTCAGCAATGGTTAAAGGAAAATCTTCGATTCGTTCCAAGTGGAAAGGGGATACGATCATCTGGTGGTTACTATAGTGCATCTGAGTTAAAGTCCGTCTGTCCGGAGGGATTTCGTATTCCTTCAGTAGAAGAATGGAAAGAGCTTATTCAACAGATGCCTGGAAAGCGCAACAGCAGAAAAGGAAGGCTGGTAGCAGTTGCATCCCTTCAAGAATTCGGATTGCAATTGGGTGGTCAAGAGCGTATGGATAGCGTCTATCTAAGTAATCAAATGGGTTTCTATTGGACATCTAGCGATACGCTGAAAACCTATTACAAAGAACTTGACAATGGTGCGCAAAGACACCTGATTGGTATTCATCTGTGGAGTAGCGGAGAGCCAGACTCTACGAATGTGGAACCCACCTATATGTTGGCAAAAAATTATCAGTCCGGGGTTGGGCTGAGTTGTAAATGCATCAAAGAATAACACCAATGATTAAGTATGTTTCTGTGAATTCCGTAATGATAGTGCTACTCTTCGGAGTAGTACTCATTACATCTTGCCGTGATTTAGGCGCACAAGTACAAAATACAAAACCGGAAGTTCTTTTACTAGGTGTTTACCATTTTAACAATCCGGGAATGGACACGCACAATATGTCGATCGATGACTACCTGAGTGATCATCGACAAAAGGAAATCGAAGAAGTGGTTTCAAGATTGGCGGACTTCAGGCCAACCAAAATACTGGTAGAGTTCACCAGTGAAAATCAACCAAAGCTGGATAGTCTCTATGGACTTTATCAGAATGGGCAGGTTAGACTAAATGAAATTCCACGAAGTAGAAATGAAGTTTATCAGCTTGGTTTCCGTTTGGCGAAGCAAATGAATATCGCGGCTCCAATCGCTATTGATTATCCAGGTTTTTGGCTTGGAAATTACGCCGATTTTATTGCAGATACATTAGAGTATAGCAAATACCTGGAGCAGCATAAAATGCAAGCCATGCAAGTAGCTAAACAATCTGAGGTGTTCAAAAAAAATACAGTTAGAGAAAACCTGTTGACTATCAATAGTTGGGAGTGGATTATAACCAATCATGATTATTACAACAATGTTGCTATTGATGTGAGGGATGAAAAGGGAGTCATGTTTAACTATCAGGAAATGGAAACTGAAATCGATGATCAGCCTTATTTCATGCGGTCCTTTGACTTCAATAATATCGGCATAGAGTTGGTTGCCGAGTGGTATAAACGCAACTTATTCATCTATCGCAATCTATTGGATCAAACAGAGCAAGGTGATCGAATCCTGGTGATTTACGGGGGCGGTCATATCAGATATTTACATCAACTATTAAGTGATAATCCTGATGTTGTATTGGTGAAACCTCAGAACTATTTGAAATGAAATGCACTATAAAATGAAGAATTTTGTCCCGATAATCATACTACATTGGATGGTTTCAGCGTGCAGTCATGAAGCTGAAATAATCACACCAAATGATCTTCAGCGACTTAGGTACCTCAAGGAGGTAGAGTGGCCCAAAGCCTACAGAGAACAGGATGCAGTACTGTTGGATCGAATTCTCAGAGAGGACTTTCAGCTCATTGATCAAGCAGGTGGTCGGTATTCCAAAGCAGATGAAATCGCCTGGATCAAGGAGCATGCTATAGAGCATGATTCCTTCTATTATGAAATCAAAAGGCTAGATGTTTACCCCAATGGGACTGCAGTTGTGGCTGGAACAGGTCATATATTCAATGACACCACGTATGCCACCTATGAGTCAAGCAATGTACTTATAAAAGAAAACGACGAGTGGAAAGCAATCCTATCACAGGTCTCAGGTTATAAGGAAATCAACTAATCGATTATGAAACGGACAATTCTAACTCTCATGTTATTGGCCGGTTGTCTGTCACTGCTTGCCCAATCCAGATTAATTAAATTAATTGAAAATGAAAAGGACTTGACCATTGATGGCCTGGACCAACCGATCCACAAAGTTGCTATTCTGAATGAAATGCTCTGGGTCACAGACTATGGCAATGGAAACGTATTTAAAAGCACTGACAATGGTGAGACCTTTAATAAAGTGGCTACACTTGGGTCAGAATATTTTGAATCAATCCAGTTTTTAGATGAAGAGATTGGTTTTGTTTCAGGAGATTATGGCTTTGTGTATAAAACCCTAGATGGTGGAGAGATATGGGTTGATATCAGTCCACCAGTTGAAAACAGGTTAACGGAGCGTTTCCGAAATGATTCTACTAAAAACCAGACCCCAAACGGAAATTTTGCGGCTTACTATTCGATGCATTTTATCAATGCTTCGCAGGGATATGTTTCTGGTTTTACTTACAATCCAAAATTGGGATTTGGGAGTTCGTTCAAACGCCTGTTTTTCACTACAGTAGACGGTGGCGCCAATTGGAAATTAGAGGACGCTGAGGGTCAAAAGAAGATGATTCAATTGGCCAAAGACTCGCTGAATAGCCCTTTTTCGTCGGTCGAGAATGAATATTTTCTTCCAAAACAAATTAGTTGGACTGTCAAGAAAAATCGAAAGGCGGATATTCTGATCAAACAAGATTATTTGAAGGGTACTATTGATACAGTAAATCTGGAAACCATCTCGTTTGAAAAGAGAATGCTCCGAAATATCACCTTTATATCCGAGGACATTGGTTTTGTGTTTGGAGGGTCAATAGATCCTGATAATGAGTTAGCGATTATTTACAGCACTTCAGATGGAGGTAAGAGCTGGAAGTTTCATCCATCCAACCTACCACACGTACATGTGGCTGGTGCCAATAAGGACTATCTGTTTCTTTTTGGTAAGGAAGGGTTTATGAAATGCGTCCCGATTTCCAACTTAATAGAAACTCTTGTTGATGAAGAGTAGCATAATAAAGAAGTGGTAAACACCGTCTCAAAATCAATTGAACTTAAACAAATAAAAAATGGAAACAATATTGACATTACATCCTGAGGGAAAACAGGGAGTCAACATAGCCAGGAGCAAATACGACACTATTAGAGAGTTTATTCTGAAGACATTGAAGGAGGCTGGCGAACTAAGTTTTGCAGACCTGGATGATTTGGCTGTTGATTCTCTTTCTGAAACATTTGATGGTAAGGTGACCTGGTATATTGTTACTGTAAAACTAGACCTGGAGGCACGAGGTGAAATTGAGCGAGTAAAGGGCAAAAAAACGCAGCATTTGAGATTGAAAGTGTAATCAATGCCTATCCTAAACTGTTACCTGACACATGGTAATATATCCAATGAATCATGGGACCAGTTGGTTCGAATGTGGGCTGAAAGGATCCGTGTTGACTCTAGTGATATATGTATACATGTGTTCACAGATTTTAGAAACTTCGGAGCTCAATATCAGCTCAAAGTAGAACTCTATTTGCCCTCTATTTGGTCGCAGGAGGCGACAGAAACTATCCAGAATACTTTTTTAACACTTGTGGAAGAAGTGTTGAAAATTCAGCAGGATGACACTTTTTTGATGACTCAGCTCATCCATTCAGGACTTGTATTTGACAGAGGAAAACAGGAAGTGTGGTGAGAGTTGGTAAATATCCCCTAAGAAACAGATGATCCCATGAAATTCAACTCAGATAAAATTATCAGCTATTCAGCCTTCATTGTGAGCGTGGGAACGTTGATGGTCTTGATATATCAGTCGAAGCTGATGAGAGAGCACGAGGAGAAGTCGATCTTTCCAAAAGTGGAGCTTTGGCACAACCCAGGTACCCAAGTGTATGATATCAGTGTGATCAACAAGGGTGTTGGTCCAGCGATTATCGAGAATGTGGTGATCAGGCAAGGGTCCAAAGTTTTTGAGGTTGAACCATTGCTATTCGTAAGGCAATACCTGGACTCCTTAACCAAAGAACAGTTGGTATTAGGTGGAGAAAGTCTCTATCCTGGAGTGATTTTGACATCTAATGAACAATCTTATCTCTTTAGACTCAAGCGAACAGAAGAAAGTAACGCGTTGATTAACTCATTCGCTACTCGAGAAACCAGCATTGAGATTTATTACTCATCCATTTATGGAGACCAGTGGAGTGTAGGAGGCATTGGGCAATTACCCAAAGTGGAGGAATCAAGTGCTTTTATCTATCGACAGTTGATGGATGAGAAGTGAGAATTCCTACATATGTTGGGTTAACTCAATTGTTGGATTTATTCGCCCCATATCGTCAACTACTGCTCGAAGGATTTTCGATAGTTTAGCTCCCTGTCTTTTAGAACATCGCAAACAACCATTGATTACAAAAAGTTCTCAAAAAGTGTTGTTAAAATGTTTTATTTGAATTCAATGTTTTATCTCTATGATAATGATTCATTCAATGTTAGAGTACAGTGTTTGGTTATATTTGTCTTTACAGAAATAAACAAAAGTATGTTCAACCTTAAATCCGGTTGGTCCTAACCATTCTGTTGCGTTACAGGAGAAAAGGACACGAAATCATTTGTTCACCAAAACTCTTGTAACATGGAAAGTTTATCCACGATTTTGTCGGCTATTACCGGTCTTATTGGGAAGAAGCATTTTAAATCCTTTCTTCTACTTAGTACAATTGTCATTTTATTGTTACTGTCCACTCCAAATTCGATCTCTGGGAATGTTACACCTTCACCACTTGAGAATTACGCTTTTGCATTAATCAAGGATGAAATAGTGTCTTTGAAGAAAGAAAAAGCAAATCTGGAAGTTAAAGTAAAAAACATAGAATTTGACTTTGAACATGAGCAAAAGTCAAATTCCTTACTTATACAAGATATTTCTCGGTTGAAAACAGAGTTGGCCAGAACCAATTTAAAACTAGAAAAGGAACTGAGTAAAATGAATTATTTCTTAAAGTATGGAGCAGATCCTGAGATGAGATTAATTCTTGAAAATGAGATAAAAATACTTGAGCGAGATAATAGGAATCTTATGAATGAACTGGATAGTGCTTCTAGTGAAAATACAAAACTTAGAAATGACATTTGCATCTTGAAGAAGGAAGTGGAAAATCTTCAATATGGAGCTAAGAACCTGGATATGGCATGGAAGTATTGGGAAGCTTATAACAATATGGGTATTACAACTCGGAAAAAGGTGAAGCTTGAAGCACTTCGCAATGCAAAACAGTACGCAGAAGCAGCAAAGGTTTTAAATGCTCCCGGAGGCAGTAAAATTTATTCTCGCATAAATTCCGAAATAGCACGTATTAATTAGTTTGAAAAACAAAAGCCTGATAACCAATGAGTTATCAGGCTTAAGTGTACCTCGGGCGTGAGGCTACGCGCCCCGCTATGAACCCGACGACCTTTTACGGTCGTGCTCAAATTTCTATATAACAAAAAAGGTGACTCATTTCTGAATCACCTTTCTGTACCTCGGGCGGGACTTGAACCCGCACGACCTTTAAGGGTCACAGGATTTTAAGTCCTGCGTGTCTACCAATTCCACCACCGAGGCTTCATCTAACGTGTAGATGTGACTATTTGGTAGTCATTTCTTTGGTGCTTTAGGCTACTTTCTAGCCTTGCATTCAAAAAATAAAAGCCGCTGTTGTGCGGCTCTTTTTTATCGAGCGGGAGACGGGATTCGAACCCGCGACCCCAACCTTGGCAAGGTTGTGCTCTACCAGCTGAGCTACTCTCGCTTGTGTTTTTTGAGTGTGCTCTACCTCCCGATAGTTATCGGAAGAGCTACTCTCGCTTATCCCTCTCGTTCTAAGGGACTGCAAATTTAAATGAACACTTGAATTTTGCAATGACTACCAAAGAAATTTTTACTTTTTTATAAAGGAATTCAATCAAACTCGCATTCACATCACTTGCCACGCATGAAAAGTGCCAATCGAACCAGGCGATTACGCTTCAAACTTGTCAATGCAAGCATGAGTAAAACAAGACCTATAATGTAGTATAGGTTGTTGGTCTCTCCGTCAACCTCTGCAACATTGGCTTGCAAAGAGGCCTTATTCCTGATTGTACTAGTAAACTCATTTTCATCAGACAAAACCACATGGTCAACTGATTTGAATGCCGGAATTCTTAAAAGATTTTGTTGATGTTTGTTTTCAGCCAAACAACTTATCGAAACTGTCAGCTCTTCTGGAAATTCAGAGGTTTTGGCTAGCACAAACTTCACATCTGTTTGATGACTTCCTAAGCGGACGCCTCCTTCACCAAGCGCCCAGTTGCTTCCATCAGCTCGGGTGATTTCAATATGGCTTTTGACATATTCGGCGATGGCCTGTTTATAGCTGTTACTATTTTCAGCTACGATGCCGGGATGCACTTTTTCTACTGCTGCATGTAAGCCAGATTGAGCGAAAGAGCCTTCGATAATCCAGACGTGCTCTAGTTGTCGGATGTTGAACGAAGCAATTGCAGGGTTATGTGCTTTAGTTTGAAAAGCCACAATTACCAGTACTATATAAATTGTTAGATGTTTCAAAGCGTTGAGAGTCTAATAGTAGGTGTGGAAACTCCACACCTACAAGGTTCTTATTTATTGTATTTTGAATGGATCAGCTACTGCAGCTCCTTTGATACAAGGAGGCATGTTTGGTGCTTCCGTTTTGCTAGCATGGTAATGGTATACTCCATTTGGATATTCATCCGTGCTGGCAAAGTGTCCGTTACAAGCATCAAGGTCGGATGGTTCACTTCCATCACTGTCAGCATAAGCGTAGATTGGATATCCATCTTTTGCATACCCAGATAGAGCACCAGCATCTTGTGAAATGTTCGTACAAGAAATTTCCGTAATTTGATAGGCATTCAAAACCTCATTGACTGATTGCGGAATGAAGTGCCAGTGGTAATAACCAGATGGATCGTGGTGTCCACCACATGGATCAAGAGATGGAATGTTCCCGTTACCCATTTGTCCAGTAGTTACCGATGGTGGATCACCATTCATTGGGATTCCATCAAGCGATACTCCGATCAACTCTACACTCTCAATTTGATTAGGGGTACTTAAATCCTCAGGGATTGCAGGTATGGTAAATTTCAGGATAAGGTTATCATCGATCGCTGGTTCCAGACAATAGTCAAAATTTTGATTGTCTTGCTGACTGAAGTCACTAATCCGGATATTTCCTTGATCGTCAATGATGTCGTATCCATCATTTTCCATGGCCTCAAAAAGTTCTCTTTTCATAACCTGAAATCCTGGATTGGTTTGTCCATCATAGATTCCCATTCCTCCCACATCATTAATTGTCTCTGGACAAAACGGACCATCATCATTCACCCCGTTGGCGATAAATATGAGTTCATAACATTTAGTACTCGACCCATTCTCCAGGGTGCAGTCTATCAGTTTAGCTTCAACAGTGAAATTGTTAGAATTAAACCAAGTCGGATCAAGCGTATATTCAGTTCCGGTAGATGCAGTGGTTTCGAAACTAAAAGTCGCCTCAGTGCTACCTCCATTGCCATCTTCGGCTATCACTCTACCATTATAAGTAGTACTTGCTGTCAGCGCGTCAAGTGTGTAGGTTGTCTCGGAGATGTTTTCTGCAATTAAATCCCCAGCCATTCTGATTACATAGGTCACATTGTCACCGTCTGGATCTTCTGAAGTGGACCAGCTTAGAGTAGCCCCATTTTCAGAAATTGCATTAACCGTTACAGTGAAGGATCCTGGATCCTGGTTTTCTGCAGCCAGGGTGGTGAAAGTATAGTTTGAGGATGACATTCCACCATTTCCATCATTGGCCTCGATGGTGCCAGCGTAAGAAGTTTCTGACTCCAGATTCTCCAATAGAAAACTCAGTTCGGACAGGTTCGAGGCTATCTCTTGATTTGCCAGGTATACGGTGTAAGTGATAGCATCTCCATCACTATCGGTGGCCTCAGTCCATTTTAGTAGTGCTGAGTTGGATGTAATCTCAGATGCTTCAGCGGTAAAGCTTGTTGGGTTTTGATTACCATTGGTGACAAAGCTAAAGGACGCTTCAGCGGTTCCTCCTTTTCCATCGTTGGCGATGATTTTTCCAGAATAATTGGTGTCTTCGGTTAAGTTGGATAATTGATAAGAGGTACTGGTGAGGTCAGAATCAATGATGTCATCATTTATTTGTAATTCGTAACTCACTTCATCTCCATCGGGATCTACCGCGCCAGTCCAGGTAATGGTAGCCTGCGTTTTGGTGATGTCAATTACTGAAGCGGAAAAAGCACCAGGATTTTCATTGGCTTCCTCCTGCGTGGGGTCATCTGTGCAGGCATAAAACCAACTGATGGTCAGTAGTAAGATAAGTTTGTTGAATTTCATCTCGTTCTCTTGTTTTCGGTTCTTAGAGAGAACGGCAAAGTGACTATTTACCCTACCTTATAAAAAAGGCTATTCTGAACCTTCCAATTCCGGATGATAGGTCTGGCTTACAGGAAGCGAGATTTTTACTTTCGAACCAACACCGGGCTTAGAAATAAAAGAAATGGTCCCATTGTGCTCCTGAACGATAGATTTTGCGATGGTTAAGCCAAGACCAGGATTGGAGTCTTTCGTTGTGAAGAATGGCTCAAACACTTTTTCATGTAAATCACTAGCAATGCCCTCACCATCATCAGAGATTTCTATGGCAATATTTTGATCATCCTTCCGGTAGTACCTGATGGTTATTTCACCACTCTCAGTAATTGCCTGGATGGCATTCAATAGGATATTGACCATCATTTGATTGATTTTGGCAGGATAGCATTCTATTGGTGGAATGTTTCCAAACATTCTATTGATGACAATCCGGAATCCGATCTCATTACCTAGTAAGGTCAAAGACGTCTCCACTTCCTTCTGCAGGTCGGTGAAAGAATAGAAGTTTTGTGAATCAGCTGTGAAAGAACCAAGACTTTTCACGATGCTTGTACTCTTGGTAGCACCATCAAAAATAGATTCAGCTAACATTCTGCTTTCGTCCATAATGGTTCGCACATCGTTTCCTCTTTCATTCAAGATTTCGGAAAGTTCATCCAAATTTCGAATGATGCATTCAGCACCACCGCGTATATAATTAAGTGGGTTGTTTAATTCATGTGCGATACCAGAAGTCAGATGACCCATTGATGCCAGCTTTTCTGATTGTATCAATTGGCCTTGTGCCGCCTTGAGATCATCAATGGTTTTAATCAGTTCTTTATTTCTTTTTTCTAGTTCTCTGGTTTTTTCGAGTACACGTTCCTCGAGTTCTTCCTTTTGCTCTGTCAAGACGTTGCTACGATACCTGTAAAAAGCAACAAGCCCGGAGATGATCAGGATGACAAATAGTATTCTGAACCATACAGCTTCATAAAAGGCAGCATGAATAGTAAGTTTATCACTCTTTGCAGAATTGCTCCAGGTACCATCATCAATTCTGGCTTGTACCTCAAATACATATTCTCCAGGGTCAAGGTTAGGATAATAGGTGCTGTTTTGTTCAGCAAAATTGATATACTCCCACTCTTCGCTAAGGCCAATAAGTCGAAAGCGATAGTTTAAAGATTCAATATCATAGTATGAGGTCGACCTGAAATGAAATCGCAAATTGTTGGTTTGGTAGGATAGGTTGTAATCGTCAATTTCTTTTTGGTTGACTTCAATGGATGTGATTTCAATATTAGGGATTGGTATGCTTGTCTCATCACTGGTATCTATTATGGAAATACCTTCGTCTGTACCTACCAATAGCGAACCATTCTTTGAGAACTGGAAAGCATTTCGATTGACTTCATTTCCAATGAGTCCATTTCCTTTATAGTAATGATAAGAACCTTCATCTCTAAAGTGCCAGACTCCTGAGCCTGTGCCTACCCAGAGTTCATTGTTTTGGTCGGAAGTCAGTGCGTACACAGGTGCATGTATTTTATACTCTGTTGGAACGATCTTTTCATTTTGAATGGTGTAAATACCAGAGGCGGTACCTAATAAAATTTGATTGTTATACTCCAGAGCTGTGTAAACATTGCTCATGTATATATCACTTCCAGTGTAAACTTTGTTTGTTGTCAGGTCTCGCACTCCATTTTCAGTAAGGAGCAAACGGTAATTTTCAGTAAAGAAGATCTTACGGATGGTGGAGTTATTAGGAGTGGTAGTAATCAATTGCCAATCGCTATTTACCCATTTATATAGATTGCCATAGTCAGAGCAGTATAAGGTGTCCATGAAGCTGCATAGATCAGAGGCTCCTTCCATTTGGACTTGCGAATCCAATTCCAAAATTCCTTTATTAGTAAACTTCCGAACACCTCTGGTATATGTAGTGAAATATATTTCTCCCTGATGTTTAATGATATCCATCACTCGCATTCTTTCTAAACCGGATGACAAAGGATATTTCCTAATCTTGCCATTCGGGTGAATGACACTCAGGCCAATGTTGGCGCCAAGGTAAAGCGTGCCATCTGAGTCTTGAAGAATGGATGACACTTCATTTTCGACAAGGCTTTCATCATTGTAATTGTAGATGGAAGAGTTTTTAACCCGAAAAGCCCCTCTTAAAGTAGCAACCCAGATGCTGCCTTCGTTATCGACTATGGCATCCATACAGGTGTGGTCTAGATTATAATAATCAGAGGTGATAGCACGGCTTGTATTGGTCTGGGGATTATACTGAATCAGTGGCGAATTCATACTGTAATAAATCTTTTGACCTTTTAGCAGGAGGTTGCTTTGATGGATATGACCGTAAGTATTACCAATATCGCCTTTAAGCAAGGAAACCATTTCACCTTTTTTGAGGTCGTAATAAGCTAGTTCACTCTCCAAAAGAAGATAACAGCGATCCTGTGTATCATCAATTGTTATGTTGAGAATATTATTCTGTTTTAGTAAAGGTTTGAATTGATTGTTTTCAACTAACAGGAGCCTTTTATTCGTGGCAATTAGCGTTTTTACTCCCCACGACACCAGATCCTTTATTTGTTCATTTTTATCAAAGTCTGAAAGCACAATTTCAATCCACTGCTCTTCGTGGTACCTGTAAATTTTATCCTGGCTGCCTAAGATTAAGTTGGTGGACCTAAAGTTTATTCCTTTTGCCAGAAGATAACTGAGCTTGTCATTTCCGGGTAATGGTAAAGAGCTCCACTGATCGTTTTTATATTTGAATAAGTGGGGTCCTTCAGAATTTGACCCAGTCATTATTAAGCTGGAATCGGATATAACTTCCATTTGGACACCACTTAGTCCCATAGGTACAATAGAACTATCCGCCTTAGTAGTCCAGTACAAGCCATCGAATTTACTTATACCATCTTGAGTTGCAATCCAGATTTCGCCATTAGGTATTTGTACTATTTTGGTAACTCGGTTAGACGCCATTC
>CEPX01099993.1_pt1 | contig 41204 bp, 46 predicted proteins | sample 361361 | NCBI WGS metagenome assembly CEPX01 (sample SAMEA2619974, study PRJEB7988) | marine metagenome | biome: marine biome (ENVO:00000447); feature: mesopelagic zone (ENVO:00000213) & marine oxygen minimum zone (ENVO:01000065); material: "saline water (ENVO:00002010), including plankton...
CTGCTGTTGATAATGTTGGCCATGAAAGTGCAGAAAGCAATGAGGAAAACACCACAATAAAACTGGCAGCAATATTTGGAACGCTTTCAGTTAATGACAGCATTGTGAAAGATGGAAGCAGCATATTGTTTACTTTCTCCGGGAACTTGCTTGACTTGAACGTTACCCTCAACACAAGTGAAATAGAAAAGCTTGACAATTACAGCCGTGACTTTAAGCTGAATGATTCTGGAGTTAATGGCGATGTTAAGACTGATGATGCAATATATTCGGGAATCTATGATATTGACAGCAGCAATAATGTTACCGACGGTGTGAAGGTGTTAACAGCAGTTGTTAATGACTCTGCAAACAACATCTTCCTTGCAAATGTTACGATTACGCTTGATAACACTGCTCCAAACTCTTCGATAAGCGTGTTTGGAACCAGTGTTGCAGGCTTCACAAATGTAAGCACAGAGTTTACAGTGAGCAGGATTGTTACGTTAGTAGCGGTGTTCAATGATTCTGTGGGTGTGCAGTCCTGCAGGTTTGCTAATGAGGACCAGGCTTACACTTCCTGGGAGAGCTGTGCTTCAAACAGAGTTTGGCTGCTTTCAGATGGCGCAGGAAACAAGACTGTTATCCTGGATGTTTTGGATTCTGCAGGAAACATTAACTCAACCAATGATACTATTTACTTTAATGCTTCAGGAGCTGGGCTTGATGTTACGCCTCCAAACACTCCAACTGTTGTTGATGATGGAGCGTACTCTAACACTGATGTTGCGCTGCATGCTGCCTGGAACACAACTGACCCAGAGTCAGAGCTGCTTCACGCGCCTATTGAGTATGAGTACAGGATTAAGTTTAATGTTGTAGAGGATGCTTCAAAGACAGGTGTTCTTGGCAACTTTACTTATGTTGGAACTGACACTGAAGTTACTGTGCACCAGCAAAACTTAACAAGCGGAGATAATTATACGTTTGAGATAAGGGCTATAAACACAGGCGGTGTTAGAAGCGCTATAGGAACAAGCGATGGTATAATTGTGGATACATCCTCTCCAACAGCTCCTGATATCAATAGCTCGCAGTTAGACGGCAACTGGAGTTCTAATAATGTTGTTAGCTTTAACTGGACTGCAACAGACAGTGTTTCTAATGTGTCTGCTTACAGCTATGTATTTGATTCAAATGCAACCACAATCCCTGACAGCACTCCTGAAGCAGAAACAGAACATAGAACAGTTTCAACCAGCTATAACGACGGTCAGCAGTCTGTGCTTAAATTCAACCAGTCTGGAAACGCATCTACTGTTTATGTTGAAGTTAATGAGAACTTGACTGCAGGAGATATTTTAAGAGTTACAATCAAGCTTGCAGAAGACCGCTTTGAAACACCAGATAAAATGGGAGTTAGAGTTTATGCAACTGACACGCTTCCAACAGGATTTAACATGACTGGTAACAATGTTTCTGAAATTTTGGACTTTGAGAGAAATATTGATTATGTCTCTGACATTAGAGATGCAACAAACTATGTGGCAGACATTCTTGTTAGCACTAGTGTTACCAGCAACAAGTTCTTTGTTGCGGTTGCAGGCTCTACCACAGATACTAACAATAATTATGACTTGCTAATTGCTCAATCAAACGTTAGTCGTGATTCTTCAACCCAGTCTTTCTACTGCCGCAATAACGGCAGCAGCTGCAGTAATACTACTGCTAATGTAGGTTATGCAATACAGGTTGAGCAGCGGGACTTAAAGAATGATGATATGTGGGATAAAGGCTATACTGTTGGTGATGGGAAGTTCTATCTGCACATCAGAGCGCAGGATAAAGCTGGCAACTTTGGTCCAACTACTCATAAAGAAGTGCTTGTAGACACTTCTGCTCCGTCAATCCCGCAAATGACAGAACAATCGCAAACAACATTTAATGTAACCCAGCTTACTTTCAACTGGACTGAAAGCACTGACCCTGAGTCAGGCGTCGGCAACTATAGCTTAATTGTTGACAACAACTCTGATTACAGCAGCCCTGAATTTAACAGCTGGATTGGCAATGTAACAAATTATACAGTAACCGGATTAACAGCAGATACTACTTACTTTGCCAAGGTTCGCTCAAAGAATACTGCAGGGGTTAACAGCAGCTTCTCGAATACAGTAAGCGCTGCTGTAGACACAACAGCTCCTGTGATAACCTTAAGCAAGCCTTCAGGAACAGTTGTTACTAGTGAGCTTACCTTGGTTCTGCAGACTGATGAGACTGCTGTTTGCAGCGGAAGACAAGACACCAATGCTTATGCTGAATTCACGTTCACTAACTCAACACTGCACGAGACTAAAGTTACTTATTCAGGAACAAGCTTTGATGTTAAGTGTGTTGACGCAGTGAACAATCAGAGAACTCAGGCGCTGTCCATAACAGTAGCTACTGGCACTGCAGCAGTTGTTTCGACTGTTACACTGCAAAGCCCTACTGTGTTTACAGATGAAATAGTAGCCACAAATGTTACTGTGGAGAATTCAGAAGGGACTGGGCTTGGAGAAATAAACAAAGAAGGTTTCGTAGTTAAGCTGGCAAACAATCCTATACCATTCTCCTTGTTTGATGTTGGTGTTGGCAATTACACGCTGCAATTCACTGCGCCTGTATCAAATGGAACGTATGGTTATGATGTGAGTGTAACTACCGGCTCTACTACTGTTACAGGAACTTCAACGCTTAACGTGCGTGACCTGCTATTTATTGTGCAGTATATCGGGTCAAGCTTAACTGCTAACACTGGCACGAGGATGATTTATAGTGTTGCAGGCAACTTCAGCCTTGGACTTGCTTCAGACAGCAGGTCAGTGACTACAAGTTCCAGTTCAGACGGGCTTAACTTGAGCGCTAACACAAAAGATGGAGATATCTTTGTGTTCATGACAAGAGCGTCAGGAAGCGTTGAACGAGTTGGAGACTTGTTGAGAGACAGGACTTTCCTGGACAAGGTAAATCCAAGCTTTGGCTACCAATTGGATGAAGACACGTTTATAGTATTCACAGATCTTGGATACGGCGATATAGCGCTGTCCAGCAACAAAACATTGACAACTGGCAAATTTAACCTGGTTATTGAGAACAAAGGCTTTGACAGCAACGTAAACAAGACAAAGCTGGAAGTGAAAGTGAAATGACATCTTTTTTTAAAAACAAAAAAGGGCAGTTTTACATTTTTATAGCTATACTGCTGATTACTTACGCGTTCAATATAGCAAGACCTGTTCCGTTTGCTCAGGAAAAGCCAGATGTTTTCAGGGAGCTTTATAAGAATTTTATAACAGAAAGTTCTGTTGTTGTAAACAATGCTTTGTACGAAAACAAGAATGTTTCAGGAAAGTTTCTTGAATTTTCCAATGGCTATGCAGATTATGCGCGTACAAGGTCCTCTCAGTTCAGGTTTGCATATGTTTTGAAAGAAAAGGATATGCTTGTTGTAGGGAATAAATTAGGGATAAGTATAAATCTTAGCTTAACAAATGCCAGTTATAACGTGACTGACAGCTCTACCAAGACAATTCGCTCTCAGGACATTACATTGGATGTTGCTGGTGTAAACTATGATTTTGCTATTGGCCCTGAGCCTTATCAGGTTAAATCATTGTTTAAGCAAAAGACAGCAACTGAAACAAGGATATTTGTGGACAAGTGAGAAAAAATGATGGACAATAAAAGAGGGGTTTCAGTATGGATATCTTATGTTATGCTTACTGCGCTTGTTGTAAGTATAGGCTTTTTTGTGCTTAAATGGTCCAGGGACACAACTGAAGACACTGTTCAGGACATTGTTGAAAGAGGTGATGCATTGACGCTTTGCGGAGCCACAAATATCGATATCAAAGACTTATGCCAGAATACGCAAACTTTAAATATGGACGTAACCAATACTAACGATATCAAAGTAGAAGGCCTCTGGGTAAGGATGTTTGACATATATGACCGGCCTCAAACTTCATCAAGAAATACAACAATACTCCCGCAAAAAACCAAAAACGATTTAAAGATAATAAAACAGGGCATAATAAAAGATGCTGTTATAATGCCCCTTATATATAAAGACGGCAAAAAAGTGATATGTGAAAGCAGAAAAACGACTTTTGAAAATATTGTTATTTGCAGTTAAAGAGGCGTAAATAATGGCAAAGAAAAAGAGGGCTAAAACAAAGGAAATGAGTGAAATTCAAACAACCATTGTTCTTGAGCATTCCAGAATGAATCGTGAAAAATCGCTTTTAGTGCTTGACAAATCTTTGCTGATGTATTTTTCTTTCATATTTGTAGGCGTAGTTGGATTTGTGGGCGGCTATATGAACTCAAAATTTCTTAACATTATGATTGTCTTAAGCTTTGGAGTTTTGGCTGTAGGCATAGTTCCTTATCTTTTAACAATGCATACTGAAGAAAAGAGGCTTAAATCACTTATGGGAAATAATAGAATTAGAGGTGGAAAATGAGCAGTGTAACTTTTTTTGCTAATAAAAAAGGCGTATCTCCATTAATAGCAACAGTTCTCCTCATAGCGTTTGCTGTTGCATTAGGAGCTGTAATAATGAACTGGGGGCGTGGTTTTGTACAAGATCAAACAGCTAATGTTGAACAAACAACTGAAGTAGAAGTTGGATGCGCGTTAGATGTTCAACTGAAAGTGAGCGAGATTGGAGGAACACCTCAACTTTGCTATGGCGGAAGCAGTACAGAAGGATACTTTGAATTTACTCTTGATAATCAAGGCCGAAAAGATGTTAAGGAAATTGGCATAATAATACACGGGCAAAAAGCCATATATCAAAACTCAACCCTGAACAATTCTTTAATAATAGCAGGCGGAGCGCATTACAGGAATCTATCGTTCAACTTTGACACTTATGGTGATGTAAAGTATGTGCGTTTCATACCTAAGATAGATATTTCAGGCGTTACAACACCTTGTTCTGGTTCTTCACTCCAGAAGGATGCTGCTGAAATAAGAAACTGTTCATCTTCATAAAAGAAAATGCCAAGTAAAACTACTAAAAAAGCTTTAGCCATATTCTTTTTGGTTTTTGGGATAGGCTTATCTGTTTTTATACTGACGCAAGGAATTGACTTGTTTCGGGGATCAAAAGGTTATGTGACTGATACTGCAACGCCAAGCGTTGACTGCATCAAATTTTTTTATGAGATAGATAAAATAAGTTACGAGTCTGGAGAACTTGCTTTTACTATAAAAAACCTGGATTACAGCGAAGACTTTAGCAACATAACTGTTAAGGGAGAATCAAGCCAAACACTGCCTTTGATTGTGCCAAAAGGAACTTCGCAGCAAATTAGCGTGGGAGCTGATTTAACAACCAATTTCAGCTTTTACCCGGCTGGATGCCAAGTATACAAGACAACATGCATGCTTACAGGGGAATGCAGTTCAGAGTAAAGAATGCTGTTATTGACTATTGCTGATTAAAATTTTACGATTTTAGTTATGATAATGGCTGATGTGTTATAAAATGCGAAGCAACAAAAAAGGAGTGATTTGGGTTTCTACAGTGATATACGTAATGATAGCTATAGTTGTCATGGTCATAGTTCTTGAAGCAGGCCTGCCTCTGATAAAAGGCATTACTGAAAAGAGCGCGTTTAACAAAATCAGAGATACTCTTGTATTGCTGGATAAGCAAATACAGCAAGTTGCTTCAGAAGGCCAAGGAAGCCAGCGTGTAATTCCAATAGAAATAACAGACGGGGAGCTATCTGTAAAAAATCAAAAACTTAGGTGGAAATTGGAAACAGGCACGCAATTAATTGATTCCAGGACAAGAACAGAGCTTGGAAACCTGGTGATAGCGTCAGGTGTTGATGTAGATGCTGAACTTGTTGCTGATTATTTCATTGTTCAAAATTCCAGGATTAAAATAAACTTTTCAAAAATAGGCAGCTCTTCAAATTTTACCAGAATAAACACTTCAACAATTATCAATAATATTTTCTTCAAAGATAGTAATGTGCAGACAAACGGAACATTTACTTTTTTTGTAAATGATAGCAGTTCAATAAACGGCACAGGATACACTAGCCTTGAGGATGAAGGAACAAGCCTTACAAGCGCGTCTGTTAAAGCTCACGTTAATAATTCTCTTGTTGAGTATGACTTAATCCTTACTTTGGACAGCAAAACAGACTTTTTCAGAGCAGCAATAGAGAACTACAAGCAGAAATAAAAAACTAAAACCTTTATAAATAGGTATATCTATTAGTATACTGATATAGTAGCTTTAGCTGTAAAATGGGATGAGGTGATTACAGTAGCCGAAGTAAAAACAACAAAAAGCGCTAACCAAGTAACTTCAACTGCGCAACAACAGCCTGAACAAGCTGAAAAAGCTCCAAAATTCTTTATAGATTTAAGGCCAAGATTATTTAAGCTTCCTGAATTCAAGAATAAAGAACAGATAAATGTACGCTATCCTCTTTTGCCTCCGTATGCTTTTGCTCACATATACTGGGATAAAAATCAAAAAGAACTGGTTTACAAAGTAGAAGAGCAGCTTCTTTCAGAAACTGAACAGGAACTTTTCAAGCTTATACAACTTGGCCTTGAAGAAATGATTAACATTAGTTTTAGATACGCTAAAAAATCAGATTTAATAATAAATTATCTTGAAAAAAACGTCCAATCTATCCTTGCAGAGCTTGGCGCAAAAGTTTCCACTCAATCTTATCTCAAAATAATGTACTACATCTACCGCAATTTTATAGGCTTAAATAAAATAGAGCCTATAATAAACGACCCGTACATAGAAGACATAGAATGCAATGGAACAGGAACGCCTATCTATATTGTTCATAGAAAATATCAAAACTTAAAAACAAATATCATCTATAAAGATGCTTCAGAACTTGTTGACTTTGTGGAAAAACTTGCCCAAAAAACAGGGCGTTATGTTAGCTATGCAAAGCCATTGCTCGACGGAACTTTGCTGGACGGAAGCAGAGTTAACGCAACATACACCAGCGATGTTACTACGCATGGCCCTACATTCACAATAAGAAAATTCACAAAAGAGCCGCTTACACCCTTGCACCTGATTAACTATGGAACTGCAGATGCAGCAACGTTTGCATATGTATGGATGGCTATTGAAAATAAATTCAATGTAATAACAATTGGTGAAACAGCGTCGGGAAAAACAACATTTCTTAATTCAATTTTGCAGTTTGTTCCTTCAGAAGCCCGTATAGTTTCAATAGAAGACACTAGAGAAATCAATTTAGCCCACCAAAACTGGATACCTGCTGTTGCAAGAGTGGGTTTTGGAATTCCTAATCTCTTGGGAAAACAATATGGTGAAATAACTTTGTTTGACCTGTTAAGAGAAACTTTCAGGCAAAATCCGGATTATGTTGTTGTGGGGGAGGTAAGAGGGCAGGAAACCTATGTTTTGTTCCAAGGCATGGCGTCTATCCCTGGTAATGAAAAAGTAATGGTGCTTCAGAATGACCAGCCTAAGTTAATTCCTATAGAACAAATAAATGATGTTAAAGACTGTAAAACAATATCCTATAATCCAAAAACGTGCGAGGTAAAAATATTGCCTGTAGCTGCACATATAACACACCCAAGCAGGAAAGAGCTAGTTAAGATAACCACAAAAACTGGGCGTGAAATAACAGCAACTCCTGACCACTCTTTATTTACGTTAAATGACAAAAACGAGTTGCTGGAAATTCCTGCCGGCAATTTGCAAGAAGGAGATAATATGATGATTTCTTCTAAAATACCTTGTGGTTATGCAGATATAAAAACTCTTAATTTGATAGATATCATACCCAACATAAGAATATATGCTCCTGAGAAAGTGCGGGAAGCTTCTCATAAACTAGGCTATTATCAAGCTTCCAGTGTTTGCGGCATAGTTTCTATTACAGACTATTATTCCCCTTTCAAAAAAGCAAACCCTGCTTCTATGAATTCAGAGACTTTCTTTAATTTAATGGGCGAAGCAGGAATGGTTGCGGAGTATTCTTCACTAAAAGTCAAGCTTCTTAGAAAAAGCAGACCTATTGACTCAGAAGTTGAAATAAATGATGAATTTTTGAGGTTGCTTGGTTACTACATATCTGAAGGTACTGTGAATTTTTCAGGTAAAAACAGCTCATTTGCTCTATACAGCAAAAATCTGGAAGTTCTCGAAGATATGCGGAAATGCATGGCAACTGTAACTAAAATAAACCCTGTTGAAAGAACAACAACTGGTTTTGGCACATCACAAGAACTAAAAGTTGGTAATAAAATATACTCTGAGTTGCTTAACGCGCTATGCGGAAAAGGTTCTTCTAATAAACATATTCCCTCATTTATGTTTGGCTTATCCAAAGAAAGAATTGGAAAATTTTTAGCAGCTTTATACACTGGCGATGGTTATACTACAAAACACTCTTTCGGCTATAATACAATTTCAAAAGAATTAGCTCAACAAGTGCAGCAATTGTTGCTGGTTTATGGAATTGTTGCATCGCTTTACAAATCTAAAACAAAGAAAAACAAGGAAATATACGGTGTTGTATTTTATAAAAAAGATGATATGGACGAGTTCTTAAAATACACTGAAGTTTTAGGAAAGAAAAAATTTGAGATGAAAAAATTCGCACTTCCATCAAGAAAAGTTAGAGATGCATATGTTGATAAAGTTAAAAAAATTGAAAAAATAACTCTTAAAAAACCTATCCCTGTTTACGACTTATCTGTTCCTGGTACAGAAAATTTCTTAAGCGCTACAGGTGTTATATTGCATAATTCCGGACATTCAAGTTATTCCACGTTCCACGCAGCGTCTGTTGAAACGCTTGTCAAGCGTCTCGAAACACCGCCAATCAATCTGCCTGCATCACTTGTGGATTCACTTGATATAATCATAAACGTAGTGCATCTTAAAGACCAAAAACGCAACATAAGAAGAATGACAAACCTGAAAGAAGTTATAGAAGTAAAGCAGCAGCTAGGAACTGTTGACTCAAACACTTTGTTTGAGTGGGATCCTATAAAAGATGCTGTAAATTATAATGGGCATTCTCACATTCTTTCGATAATAAGCAAAAGAACTGGAATTCCTATAGCAAAGCTTGAAGCAGAGCTTCAAATTAGAACAAAAATCCTTCAAAGAATGATTGAAAAAAATATACTGAATCATTCTGAATTCACAAAAGTCATTAACCTTTATTATAAAGAGCCTAAAATAGTCATTCGCGAGCTCGGAATAAAATGAAACTGAAAACAGAAATTCTTTCTGAGAATTTATATGAAATAAACTCACTTATTTCGCTTTACAGAAACTACGCAAAATCTTTCCCTCAAGAAACAGAAGATATTAAAAGCTCTCAAAAAGAGATGAAAATAATTAAAGAAAAAATTCTAAAACAACTTCTCGACCTGAAAAAAATAGTGAAAAAATTAGAATTGGAAGTTGTTCCTAAGAATTGAAAATGGCACATAAAAATGCGGAACAGCTCATAGCAGAAACTGAAGAGATTGTAAAAGAGCTTGGAGTTTATGAGAACTATAAAGAAAACTTGCTGAAATCCATCAAGAATGTTGAAAAAAACTACAAAAACAAATCTCTAAGCTATATTCCTTATGAACGCAAACTTAAATCCATACTTAAAGGAAAAACAAAAGAAGAATGGATTGAATACTATAACTCTTACGAATATTCTTTGCTCAAGAAAATTGAACTTATAGCATCACAACTTTTTAACATTGTTTATGACGATGAAACTTATAAGCAACTCGCAACTTCAAAAAAACAAGCTGTTCCAGTTAAGGAAAGAAAAATTGAAGTTTTTAACATTGACAATGAAATTCTCAAACTAAAGGAGCTTATGCAAAAAAGCCATGCATTGCCTGAAGCAGAAGCTATTGTTAAGAAAATTGACATAAATATCCCTGAATTTGAAAAAATTAAAGAAGACATAAGGCGTACAGAAGACGCTTCTGAAAAAGCAAGAGTAGTCTACGAGGAGAAACAGGCAAAAGCGCTTGCTGAAAAGAAAAGCAAAGAAATTATCGAACCTAAGAAACAGAAAATTGTTGTTGCAGAAGAAAAGCCAAAAGCTGCAGCTAAAATACCGTCTTTTAAGCGCAACTTTTTCCCAAAAGTTCATTTGAAACTCCCTAATGTGAAATTTCCTAAACTTAATTTTTCACTAAAAAACGGCAAGCAAGAATTTTTATCAAGTTTTGACAAAATAAGCAGCTTTATTAAACAGCTGCATTTTTCTTCAAAAACAAAAGCCAAACCGGTTAGCGCCCCGTCAACTCAGAAATTCATGTCTTTTTCAAAAATTCCTGATGTTCAGGAAGAAAAGCCTGAGAAAAAAACTCCTAAAAAGAAATTCAATATATCTGATAAATTTAAATCATTATTCCCTAAGAAAAAAGAGGTTTTTGTTGAAGAAATTGTTTCAATGGAAAAAACTTCTGATAAATCTTCTGAAAATGAAAAAATTGCTACTGAGGAAGCTGGTGTTGCTTTTAGCTGGTTTTCTCCAAAAAGATTTCTTGCAGAACTTACAGGGAAGTTTGAGAAAAAGCGGGAACCAATTCTTGGAGCAAGCACAACAGTCCCAACACATATGAAAAAACTCAGAGAAATGAGAAAAAAGCTTTACCATTCAGAACGTCTTTCTGTATTTGACACTACTTTGCTGGCTCAGGAAGCAAAAAGAATTAAAAGAATTCTTGCAGTTGAAAAGAAAGAAGTTTATAAGGGAAGTTCGCTTGGGCTTATAGCTAATGTAACTGTCAGAAAAATATCTTTGTTTTTTGTAAATAATTTTCCTCAGTTTTTTGGATACCTTTACAATTCTCTGAGAGCAGCTAATGTTAGAGTTCTTTCAAATACTTACGTAAATATAATGATTCTTGTTTCACTTATGTTAACTGTTGGTACGTTCTTTCTCTTGTTGTTTGTTTTCTTTGCATTGAACTATCCAATTTATCAGATAGCTCTTAGGAGCTTTATCTTTAGCATTATAGCAGGAGGGCTTTGCGCAAGCATCTTTTACACTTATCCTTTCATGAAAATACGCGAAAGACGGCGCAAAACAACAGTTAACCTGCCTTTTGCAATAAATCATATGTCTGCTGTTGCAACTTCAGGGGTTCCTCCTGCAAGAATATTTGAATTGATAGCAGCTTCTGGCGAATATGATGAAGTAGGTGTTGAAGTAAAGAAAATAGTGGATTTTACAAACATATTTGGATATGACCTTTTGACAGCAATAAAGGCTGTGGCATCAACTACTCCTAGCTTAGTTTTCAGAAAATTTCTTGAAGGCTTGGTTAGCACTATTGAGACTGGCGGTGATTTAGTCGCTTACTTCAGGCAACAGGCTAACGAAGCAGCTTTAACTTATAAGCTTGAGAGGCAGCGTTATAACGAAACAGTAAGCACATATTCAGACATTTATACAGGGGTTCTTATAGCTGCCCCGCTTTTTTTCATAGCTGCAATGGCTATGATTAACCTTCTTGGAGGCTCTCTTGGCGGCATGGGTGTTGGAACGGTAATGGCTTTGGGTTCTTATGTTGCCATACCTTTGCTTAACATAGGATTCATAATCTTCTTACAGATGACGCAGCCAGAAGTTTAAGGTTGTACAAGCTTAAAATAAACTCTTCTGTTACTTTTTCCTTTGTTTTTTATTTCCAAAACTTCTATTTGGCCAATTTCTGAAGTGTTTGCAACATGAGTTCCGCCATCTGCTTGCGTGTCAACATCGCCTATTTCAACTATTCTTAAGTTTTCAACTTGTGGAGGCACAGCATTTGCTAATTTTACCATGCCTGGTCTTTTCAGTGCTTCTTCCCTCTTCATAAAGTACATTTTTATCAGCATGTTTTTCTTTATCGCGTTGTTGGCTTCTTTTACATATTCTGCTACTTTTTCCCGGTCGAAATCTTCAAGACTGAAATCAATCCTTGTTTTTTCAAGGTCTATCTGGCCGCCAGTTATCAGTGCGCCTGCCTGTTGATGCACTATTGAAGAAAGAATGTGCAGCGCTGTATGATATCTCATTAAAACATGCCTTCTTTTCCAGTCAAGAACGCAATGAACTTTGTCTTCTTTTTGCAAACCTTCTTTGTCAAGATGATGCATTATTTTACCTTGTTCTTTTCTGACATCAATTACTTTGTACTGTTCATTTCCAGCAGTTATTGTTCCCTGGTCAGAAGGCTGTCCTCCGCCTTGATAGCAGAAAATGCTTTTGTCAAGCTCAACTTTGCTGCCTTCCACACTGGCAACTTCTGCATCAAGCTCTTTTATGTAACAATCATCAAGAAACACTGTTTGAGTCATATTATAACGTTTTTTACTGCTAATATTTATAGTTAATCATAAACTTAACCATAACGAAAACTATTAAATAGCTAAAAAAACAAAATAAACTGGTAAAAAAGAGGCTCTTTATGGTAAAGCTAAAATTTAGCAGGAAAAACCAGGTTACAATTGGTATAGGCTTGTTTATCCTAGCTATTGATTTTTTCTTCTTTTTTGGGGAAATATTGTTTGTTCCAATGATAGCTGTTGCTGTTACGGTTGCATGGCTGCCTTTCTGGCTTGATGTGTTTGCTGAAAATAAAAGGCAAAAAGAGCTTGAAACAAGGTTTCCTGATTTTGTTAGGAACCTTACAGGAGCTATTAAATCAGGAATGCCTGCTTCGCAAGCAGTTATCCAGGTTTCTGACACTGATTACGGGTCTTTGATGCCTTTTGTTAAAAAATTTTCCAATCAACTTGAATGGGCTATGCCTTTCCATAAAGCATTTGTAAACTTTGGAAAAGAGACAGAAAATCCTGTGATAAGAAGAGCTATAGCCACTATGATTCAGGCAGAGCAGGCAGGAGGAAACATAGAGGATGTTCTTACTTCGATAACAGATTCGCTGATTGAAATTAAAAAAATAAAAGAAGAGAGAAAATCCAGCATACATGCGCAAGTGATGCAAAGCTACATAATCTTCTTTGTTTTTCTGGGTATAATGATTCTGATTCAGAATTTGCTTATACCTTACATGGCAAACTTTGGCGATGCGCAAGATTCTGGGCTTGGAATCACAGAAACAAGTTCAGGAAACTTAAATCTTGATGCATCTCTTGATTTTTCATCTCCTTTAAACTTTTTTAAGTCTTTTACAGTATGGGTTGTGAGCATTAAGGGTGTTTTCCTATTTTTAGCCTTAATTCAGGGATTTTTCGCAGGAGTTGTCCTTGGAAAACTTGCAGAAGGAGACTTAACTTCTGGATTAAAACACTCGTTAATAATGGGAACAATAGCTTTTATAACAATAACTGTTGCGCAAAGCATATGATTTCTATGAAATTTTAACCACAACCTTTTTATATTAGTTATATTTAATCTAACTACAATGGAAGTTGTTGCTAAAGCTAAAAAATGGGGAAGTTCGTTAGGAGTAGTTATACCTAAAGACTTTGTTGACAGATTAGGGATACGCGCAGAAGACAAAGTTATAATCGACTTAAAAACTCCTGGCAAAAGTGATGTTTTGAAGAAGCTTTTTGGCAAAGGAAAAGGCAAAGGAGAAAGAAAAACAGCACAGGAATGGAAAGATGAATTCAGAAGAACACTTTACAAAGACTAATAAATATTTCTTTGATACTTATGCGTTGATAGAAATTTATGAAGGCAATGAAGTATATGCAAAATATGCTGGCGTTGATTTCTTTTTAACAGAACTTAATCTTTTTGAATTTCACTATTATCTTTTAAGAAAAGTTATTGCGAATAATGCAGATACGGACGCACAGCAACTATTGAGGCACTTGGCTGATTTCAATTTTGAATTAGTTAAACAAGCAAGTAAATTCCGACTCAAAAATAAGAAAAAAGATCTGTCAATGACAGACTGTATTGGCTACATTTATGCTTGCGAAAACAACCTTGTGTTCCTTACTGGAGATAAAGAATTTAAAGGCATGCCTAATGTGGAGTTTGTAAAATAACTCACTTTTTCTTCATAATAGAATTTACGGTTTCCACGATTTTTTTCATGTTATCGTTGGTTACGCTTATTACGTATCCCTGAAGAACCATTTTTAGCTCTTCCAATGTTTTTGGAAGAATTTCTACAATTTTGAAAATAAATTCGTCTTTCATTCTTGGAACATCCAGTTTTCTTATTGCTTCAATGAGCTCTTTTTCTTTAGCTCCAGACAATAAAGGTATGGCGTTTATGTAGTCTTCCATTTTTGTTACTCTTACGCTAGGCTCTTTTTCTCGTTTCTTAATGCGTTCTATTTCCGACTTAAGCTCAGTCATAGAAATTGGTGTTTGGCTAATTGTTTTTGGTTCCATTTTTTACCTTTGCTAAATGAACAGGATTTACAATGACTTTTTTTAACTTATTTTTATCTTTTACGTTAACTTCATAAGATTTACCTCTAATTCTAACAATTTGACCGCTTTTTCCGTGAAATCTTTGGTGATACATCCCTTTTTGAATGCTTGGGGAAGCTTTGAAAACTACTCGGTCTCCTTCTTTCAGTTTCTGGAAAAACTTTCCAATGTTTAGCTTTCCCTTTAACTTTTTAGGAACTTTAAGAATGTTCCTTGTTTTAGTCCTTGCAGTGCCTGTATTTTTTGTCATGAATGTGAATGAAGGCAGAGGGTATTATAAAAAGCTTGCTATCTTATGATGATTTGGAGCTAACGCCTTCTTTTCCTAGAAATTTTTGTTCTTTTTTTGTGTTTTGCCTTTCGAACAGCTTTTTTTGCTTTACGTTTAGCAGTTTTTCTCTTTTTAGAAGCTTTCTTCACTTTTCTTTTTTTCTGGGTTCTTTTCGCTTTCTTTTTTGTTTTACTCTTTTTTGCTCTTTTCTTTTCTAATAATGTTCTGTGAAGTTTAACAATCCTTTTTATTGAAGATACTCTTTCATTAATCTTCCTTATAAGAGTTTCTTTTGTTTTAACTCGGGCTATCTCGCGGGCAAGTTCCTTATCTTTAATAACTTCTCTTATCCAGACTTCAAAGTCGTTTTTGTCCCGATTTACGTGATATCTGAAGATGTCATCATTGACTTTTTCCAGAGATAAAGCAAGTTCAGAAAGGCTTTTTAGGTTTTCATTTGTGCAAAGCCAGAACATATCTGTGTTAGGTACCTTTCTTAATATTCGCCTTGCTTCAGCATACTGAACTGTCCTTTTCATCTTGGATATTGATTCCCAAGACGGAAAAACCACTGCAAATATATATATCTTTCTTTCTTACTGGTTAATAGTAGCATACCTTTTTAAATACTTATCACTGGACTGTTTATTATGGATATTAAATCTTTCTTTATAATTGACTTTAAAGACCTTACTAACTGGATAGCTTTGCTGCTTGCAATTCCTTTGCTTTGGTGGGGTATTTCTACTATAATAAGCATTGCAAGAGGCAATTAACTGCTTCTTTGAGAACTTTTGATATATAGAGTATATGCTGTAGTATTTGATTTAAAATCTATATAAAAAGACTTATATATCTTGTTTGATGAATATGAATTTAATGGTTCTCAATTTTGTGAGTGCAGGGCTTGAAAGCTATTTGCAAAGGTGCAATAATTGCAAATCTGTTCTTAGCTATGGCAGTAACACTAAATTTGATAAGAAACTGCTCTCCCACATCTGCACAGGCTGCGGGGAAGTTCTGAGATAAATCCTTACATCACAAACTATATAAATCGCTTTTAACTGCTTCTTCTCATGCCAGATTTTCCAAGAACTTATGATTTTAAGAGAATAGAAGCAGATGTTAGTGCTTTCTGGGATAAGGAAAAGATAGCAGAGAATACAATAAAGCTTGATACAAGCAAAAAGCTTTATTCTTTTCTGGAAGGGCCGCCTACTGCAAATGCTCCTCCAGGACTGCATCACGTCCAAAGCAGATTCTTCAAAGATTTGGTTTGCCGCTTTAACTATATGAAAGGCTTTTCTGTTCCAAGAAAAGGCGGATGGGACTGTCATGGATTGCCTGTTGAAGTGCAGGTTGAAAAAAAGCTTGGATTAACAACAAAGAAACAAGTTCTTGATTATGGCATTGGAAAATTCAATGAATTGTGCAGAAAAGATGTTTTTACTTTTATTAAAGACTGGGATAACTTAACTAAGCGAATGGCTTTTTGGATTGACCTGGAAAACCCTTATGTTACTCTAACTAATGAGTACATTGAAAGTGTTTGGTGGAGTTTGAAAGAGCTTTACAGCAAAAAACTTCTGTATGAAGATCATAAAGTAGTCCCTTACTGTCCTAGATGCGAGACTCCTTTAAGCAGCCACGAAGTTGCTTTGGGGTATAATGATGTTACAGAAGACAGTATTACTACTAAGTTCAAGCTTAAAGATGAAGACCGGTATCTTCTTGCATGGACAACTACTCCGTGGACAACTCCAAGCAACATAGGATTAGCAGTGGGTAAAGACATTGTTTATGCAGTTGTTGAGGAAAATGGAGTGCAGTATATAGTTGCAAAAGATGCTGTCAGCAGATATTTTGAAAATCCTGTGATAATAGAAGAATTTACAGGCGATACTTTAGTGGGAAAAGAGTACTTGCCGTTGTTTGATTATTTTGTTGGGAAGCTTGATAAGCCAGCATGGAAAATAATTTCAGCATCATATGTAAACACTGAGGAAGGTACTGGCATAGTGCACCAAGCCCCTGCTTTTGGAGAAGAAGATTATGAAACTATAAAAAAAGCAGGAATGGCTTTTGTCCAGCCAGTTGATGTAAGCGGCAAATTCACTAAAGAAGTTTCTGATTTTGAAGGGCAATTTGTTAAAGATGCAGATGCTGCAATTATTGAGCGAATTGAAAAAGATAACAACCTTTTTCGCAAGGAAAAATATACGCATAGCTATCCATTTTGTTGGCGTTGCGATACCCCTCTCTTGTATTATGCTTTGAAATCATGGTTTGTTAAAGTAAGCGCATACAAAAACAAGCTTTTGGAAAACAACCAAAAAATAAATTGGTATCCAGACCATATTAAGGAAGGAAGGTTTGGTGACTGGCTTAACAATGTAAAAGACTGGGCTTTGAGCAGAAACAAGTTCTGGGGAACTCCTTTGCCTATCTGGGCATGTAAAATCTGTGGTGCAGAAACTGCTATAGGAAGCATGGAAGAGCTGGAAGCTGCTTCTGATAAAGAACTGGAAAATGTGGACTTGCATAAGCCATACGTTGATGAAATAAAACTGGACTGCAGTTGCGGCAAAAAAATGGAACGTGTCCCTTATGTTATAGACACTTGGTATGATTCTGGCTCTGCAACATTTGCGCAATTGCATTACCCATTTGAAAATAAAGACTTGTTTGAGAAGCTATTTCCATACTCTTTTATTACTGAAGGCGTTGACCAGACCAGAGGCTGGTTTTACACAATGCATGTTCTTGGAACCTTGCTTTTTGATTCAATAGCATACAAGTCTGTTGTTGTTAGCGGCCTTATTGTTGATGAAACAGGCGCAAAAATGAGCAAAAGCAAAGGAAATATCCTTAACCCTTTTGAAGTGTTTGATACAATTGGAGTAGATGCAGTTAGGCTTCAATTTTGCAGCTCTTCTGCTGATAATACAAAACGCTTTGGCTACGACCTTGTAAAAGAAAATGTGATGCCTTTCATCACAACCTTTTGGAATGTCTGCGTTTTTGCTAATGAAATGTTTGCTTATAAAAGCGATGATGTTTCCAAGCTTAAAATAGAAGACCAATGGATTATTTCAAGAACAAACTCCCTGGTTAAAACATTTTCTTCAGAATTTGCTGCAAATAACTTTCACAGATGTTTTGAAGAAATAAAACTATTTGTACTGGAGGATTTTTCTAGATGGTATGTTCGTTTGGTTAGAGGAAGAAATGACGATGCAGTTAGCGATACATTAAATTACGTAATTCTTACCGTAACAAAATTACTTGCTCCTTTTGCACCATACTTATCTGAATTTGTATATGTTAATCTTGTTAAGGATGAAGAAAAAAGCGTTCATCTGGAAAAATGGCCTGAAGTTGAAAAAATTGACGCAGAGCTTGAGAGTAAAATGGAAGTTGCTAGAAACATAGCTCAATCAGTACTTTCTTTGAGAGAAAAAATATCCAGAGGTATTAGATGGCCTATAAAAGAAGCTGTTGTTGTAAGCAAAGATGAAAATGTTGCTGGTGTTATTGATGAATTTTCTGGTCTTATATCAAGTCAAACTAATGTTAAAAAAATAACTGTGCAGTCAGAATTTAAAGAGGCTAAAGTGCGCTTAAAACCTGACTATTCAAAGCTTGGGCCTCTTTACGGAGAGGCAACACCCTCAATAATCGCTCATATTTCTATGAAAAGCCAGGACGCTATTCTTGAAAAAGTCAACAAAGGAGAAAGTTTTGAAATGGAACTTGATGGAAAAAAATACAAGCTGGAAAAAGAACATTTCATATTCACCACAGAACTTCCTGAAAAGTATGATTTTGCAAGTTTTAGCCAGGGCGCAGTCTATGTTGACAAAGAGCTAACTCCTGAAATGGAAACAGAAGGATTTGCAAGAGAACTTATGAGATTAATTCAGCAATCCAGAAAAGAAAAAGGATTGAATAAAACAGATGTTATAGACATGTATGTGAAAATAGATCCAGAAACAACAACTAAGCTGCAGCCTTTTAGAGAGCAAATAAAAGAAAAAGTAGGCGCAAAAGAGTTTGTGATTGATAATGCGCCTCAGCAAAGTGCTGATTACGAGCTTGTAAAAGTGCACACAATCAAGGGCGTTAAAATAGAAGTTTTCTTTGTTAAATGAATTTTATTTCCTAGAAACAGTATAAATATGCGTTGTATAAATCTTTGATGGTTTGAATTTTTCCTTGAACTGAAGCAGCGGTTTTGGGCTTCCTCCGAAATCAACTTCTTTGTAACCTGCTTTCTTCAACATAACCAAATCGCTCCAGTTAACGTATTCACCAATGTATTCTATGGTGTAATCGTAGATTCCTATGCCTGAATAATAAGCGCCAGTTTTGTTAGGAACTTCCCAGCCAGCAGTTATACTTGCTGCTTTGTCATTTATCATTACTGTTTTTGCAAATTTGCATCCTGTGAATTCCATATCAATTAGTTTAATGTATTGGTCAGCGTCAGTAAAATTAGAATCTTTTCTGTTAATGCCAAAGCCGGTCAATTTCCTTTGTTCTTTCCATTTATTAACAACTTTTTTGAGTTCGTCCTTATCTACTCTTACAGAATCAACAATTTTGACTTTGTGCTTTTTCGTTATGTTGTTTGTCATGTATCTTAATTTTTTCCAGTCACCACCCTTTAACTCATCGCCATTCCATGTATTCAAATCATAGATTGGCCAGTAAAGGGTGCAGCTAGGAGCATGAACTTTGTACGATTTGCTGATTAACTCATCAACTGTCTTTTTTTCTTCCTTTTCGAATTCAGCAACAAACTTATCGAATAGTTTCTTTTGAGTAAGATAATCAAGAACTTCCTTAAACAACTCAGCCTGTTCTTTTTTTGGAGCTATTGGCTGGCCAATCATTATCCAATACTTGGATTCTTTATCCAGAGTTGTTAGAATACCGTATTTCCCTGCACGTATATAAACGCACTGATCCCCCTTAGGATCATCAGCCTGATGAGAAATAAAATAGCCGTAATTTTGCTCTGGGTCGCTTCCATAAAGTTTTATTGTTTCTTCAATAAGCTTTCGATTGCCTTCAACATCGTTTATAATCTCAATCACTAGGCACCAACATGTAACTTTTTTTAATCATATGAGGTTTGTAAGACTGTTTTGAATTTGCTAAGTAATCAACATCCCAATCTTCCATATCATTAACTAACTCACAATCATTAAAAAACTTCTTGAGAAACTCACTATAAATAAATTGCGAAAGTCCTTTTATTTTAAGATTGGTTTTGCTGAAAAACATAATGCAAAGTATTTCATTGGTTTTTTCTCCGAAAATAAACCCTTCAACTTTATCATCTATCAGAACAACAATTCCTTTTATTCCAAACGTTTCTGCATATTCCAGTACTTTTTTGTTAGCATCAACATCTGATTCAAATTTTTCTTTATCTTCAGCTGAAATATTTTTTTGCTTTTTCCATCTCTGCAGTAAATCAATGCAGCTTTCTTTATGTTTGTTTGCAGAAAATTCTTCAATCTTAAACTTATAATTTTTCATGAAGAAGTTTTTTTTATTTCTTTTATCTTTGTATTTTTCTCCTCTTAGTTCAATGATGTCTTTTACTTTGTAAATATAATCCTGGTTTTGTTCTTTTAATTCAAAACCTTCAAGGGAATCATAAATTTCTCTTAACTCTTCAGGAATATACATCACTGCAGACTTTTTGCTGATTTTATTGTTTACATTGTAATTTTCACACAGGCTAAAGCATTTTCTTAACGTATCTTTTAGCTTGTTGCCTGGCAGAACAGGACCCCAAATGTAGCGGTTTCCTTCAAAAGTCAGAAATAAACAAAGATTTTCATTTATTTCAGCCCATTCAATATCTTTATAGCAAAAATCCCACAGATAAATCCAATTAAAGCTATGCTCTCCCAAAGGAAACTCCAACAAAGCATAAACCTTGTCAAATCTTTCTTTATCTTCTAATGAAAATTGTTTCATAAGCTTTTAAATTACTGTTTTACCCCTTTTTTATAGTTTTACGTTTTACTTGCAATAGAACTCGCCTATTAATTTGTAAACTAATTTAGCAGCAGTAAAGTCAGGAGAGTGCATTCCTGGGATGGGCATGAATTCCATGACGTCAAATCCTACAACATTTTTTTCTTTTAGTTTTCTTAAAAACTTTAGCAATGTAAACCATTGAAAGCCTCCTGGAACTGGAGTTCCTACTGAAGGCATTATAGACGGGTCTAAAGCATCTAAATCAATTGTAAGGTAAACATTTTTACTTAGCTTGCTTATTGCGTCATCCATCCAGCTGTCATCATTGCTGCTTAATGTTTCGTGCGCAAAATAAGTTGGTATGTTTTCTTTTTCAATAAACTTTGCCTGCTCTTCATCCAAGCTTCTAATGCCAGCTAAAACAACAAGGCACATTTCATGCACTCGACGAGCAACACATCCATGATCCCACTTGCTGTCTCCATTCAAGTCAGCCATGTCTGCATGAGCATCAATATGCAACACACTTAAGTCGCTAAACTTTTCCTTAAAAGCTCTTACAGCTCCGCTAGTGAGAGAATGCTCGCCGCCAAGCATTACAAACTTTTTGTTATCTTCCAGTAATTTTTTAGTTGCTTCATAAACCCTATCAATAGTTTTTTTTGCATCATCTAATATCTCGAGTTCATCCAGAGTGCATATTCCAATTTCAGAAAAATTCTTTTTAGCTTCCTCGTCGTAAAATTCTACAACGCGAGAAGCGTCAATTATTGCATGAGGTCCGTCTCTTGTTCCTGGCTTGTAAGAAGTTGTTCCGTCATAAGGAACAGGAAATATTACTACTTTTGATTTGTCATAGTCTGCCAGTTCGTGAGGCAAAGCTCCGAAATTAAACGGAAAATAAAAATGCGGGTTCTTTACAGCCATAAGAAAACGTGTTTTTAGCTAGTATTTAAAGTTTAAGAGAGTTAAGCTTCCTTTGCTTGGCTTCTTTCTCTGAATGCTATCTCTGCGGCTTTTTCAACGCTTCTTGGGTAATGCTTTACAAATTCTCTTCCGCGCTTTAGGACGTTTGTTTCTACTTTTTTTGCGCCAAGCTTTTTCATTAGAATGTCTGCAGCATATTTTGTGTCAAATTCTTTGCATGAGAATATGTCAAAAGATACGTATCCGTTTTCCGGAAATGTGTGAATTGCCATGTGGCTTTCAACTAAAATCACAAATCCGGTAACTCCTCCCTGATCAAATGAGTCTTGTCCTTGGGACGGAACATCTGTTACTTGTGGGTCTGAGAATATGTTCATGCCTAGCGCTTCTGGCATCTTTTTTAAGATATTTTTAACGAATTCTGCATCAGCTAATGTTTCTTTATCGCATCCGTAAAGGTCAAGTGTGAGATGGGGGCCGAACATTTTAGTTTTAGCACGTTTTGTTTTTTATTACATTATTTTTTTTATTCAGAATCAGCATTTTTTTCTCTTTTTTTCCTTGAAAAAATTTATCTTGTGAATTCATAGCTTTTAGCTTTGATATTTGTGTTTTGAATTATGAAACTTCTCCTATTTAAACTTATCTGTTTTTTTATTTTTTCAAGAAAAAAATTCTTCCACTGAAGCAGTTAACAATGGAAAAACAATTGATGCATCGCCATAAATTGTTACTGCTTTAGAATTTTCTTTTACTTTTCCCCACGATTTTGCTTCAGATGTTGTGGCTCCTGAGAGAGAGCCGTGATAAGGAGAAGAACTGTTTATGTAAACTGCATAATCCAAGCCTTTGAGTATGTTTGAGATTATAGTGTGGTGCTTTGCGATTCCACCGCCGAGAACTATTCCCAAAGTTTTTTCAGCAGCCATTCCTAATTCAATTATTTTTGAAAAATCTTTTACAACATCTATTTTAAAATCAGGATGCTTTTGCTGGAAAAAAGCAAGCTGCATTCCAAACGCACCGTCAGTGATTCCTGGACAGAAAATTGGAATTTTATTTTTGGCTGCCCAGTGAAGCACGGAATTATCACTAACTCTTTTTCCTGCTTCTTCAAGTAATTCTGTTGTTGTCAGTTCTTTTTTTGAATTGTAAATATCTTCTATGATTTTTGTAGCAGTTTTTTCTAAATATTCGTAGCGATCATTAGGAACAAAAATATTCCCCATTCGATTTACTCCTTTTTTACCCAGTTCTTCGTCATTTGATTCAAAACTTCCCTGAAGATAAGGCATAGTGCTCCGAATAATGTCTTCGTCAATAGTGCCTGAAGTAGTTACTATCACATCAATTTTTTTTCTTTTGACTAAATCAATAAAAATACCTCTTAATCCAGAAGCAGCCATGTTTGAAGTAAAGCTTAGAAATGTAAACGCTTTATTTTTTTTTGCTTCAGAAAGAATCTCTGCAGCAATACCGATGTTCTGAGCTTGATAACCAGAATCTTTGAATTGTCTTACAAGTTCAGCCACTTTCATTTTGTTATTTATTTCCAGGTCTTTTATTTCTTTAAACATACTGATTGTTGTTATTGACTTGCTTAAAAAAGTTTCTTCAAAATTATGCAAAAATATATAAACTAGATTATTAAAAGTTTTAATAATGAAAATAGTAGCAGAACAACCGCTTGCTGAAATAATATTGAGAAAATATGAGTTGCCTCAAACTATTAAAGAACGCGAGCTTGTAAAAAAACTCTGCCTTGCTCTTGGTTTATTGCAACCCGGAGACTCAAGAGATGTTGTTGTTGATGTTTTTCATGTTCTTCTTAAAAGTAAAAAAAGGCGCAAGTTGCTGAGCGTGGCTGAAATTGAAAAAAAAGTTATTCAAAACAGAAAACTCCATAAAGTTCCGATGCTTGGTATTGCTTCTTCTAACATAAGAAGGCAAATTAAACGATTGAGAAACCTTTTACTTATTGAGAAAATTAAAACAGGCTATAGAGTTAGCGAGTTTATGCCGCTCCAACAACTTTTTTCAGAAAAAATAGAAACTTTTATTCTTCCTAATATAATTCAGCGAATAAAAAAATATTTTGAAAAAGCTGACGAATTGTTTGCAGCAAAGAAGAAATAATATTCTTAGTTAGCACGACCTTGTTTCTCTAGAATTAATTTCTCCTCCCCTTAACTTATTAAGGGAGGAAAAATTAAGTTTCGAAAAGGTTGCGAAACTTTTGAAACAGTGTATTATTTGTCGTCTGTAAAATAAAAAGATTTAAATACCAGATATCTTAAGAAGGAATTGTCACGACGAGAAAGTCGTTATGCTGACAAAAAATTACAAAGGGGGAATAAAAATGGCTGAAAAAGTTGCAAAAGTAGGAGTTAAAAAAGACGATGGATATCTATATTTCGTGACTAAGAAAGGCGACGTTGGACGTGCAAAGATGGTTAGAGGCGGAAAGAGAAAAGGAAAACAAAAACAACAAGTTGTCGCAAAAGTTGGAGTAAAGAAAGCAAAAGGATACCTTTACTTTATTGACAAGAAAGGAGACGTTTCAAGAGCAAAGATGGCTCGCGGAAGATAAACTCTCCCTTTTTTTCTTTATTTTTTTATGTTTTTAGCAGTTTTATTGCTTCTAAAGGATTCTTGTTATCGTAGATGAAAGAACCTGCCACTAGAATGTCAGCTCCTGCTGAAGTTGCTAGTTTAGCTGTTTCAGCATTTATACCGCCGTCTACTTCTATTTGTATTTTAAGTTTTTTGTTGTCTATGATTTCGCGCAGTTCACGTATCTTTGGCAGTACAGATTCAATAAACTTTTGGCCGCCAAAACCGGGGTTAACTGTCATTAGCAGAACCATATCAACTTCTTCTAACACGTTCTCAATTCTGGAAAGAGGTGTTGCTGGGTTTAAGACCACTGCAGCTTTAACATTGTTATCTTTTATTTTCCTGATTGTGGAATCTAAGTCTTCTACAGCTTCAACATGGACTGACATTATGTCAGCTCCGGCCTCTGCAAATTCTTCTATGAACTTGTCGGGTTTTTCAATCATTAAATGCGCGTCAAGCGTAAGCTTTGTGATTTTTCTTATTGTAGAAACTACCGGCGGTCCAAAAGTTATGTTAGGAACAAAATGGCCGTCCATAATATCAATGTGAATCATGTCAACGTGCTTTTCCACTTTTTTTATTTCTTCAGCTAACTTTGAAAAATCAGCTGAAAGTATTGAAGGAGCTATTTTTACCATGCTAAACTGCTAATTTAAACATTATTTAAAGTTATTCTATACTTTGATTGCTGTTATTTTATTTATCAAATCAAAATTAATAACCTTTATAAACAAGTTATTGCAACTTTTAGAACTATGACCGAAGCAAATCATGTTGCAATTATCCTCGATGGAAATAGAAGGTTTGCCAAGCGCTTAATGGCAAAGCCGTGGAAAGGGCATGAGTTTGGCAAAGAAAAAGTTAAAAAACTTCTAGAATGGTGCACTGAACTGGGAGTGACTGAAGTAACTCTTTACGCTTTCTCTGTAGATAACTTTAACAGACCAAAACAAGAGTTTGATTACATCATGAAACTTTTTAGAGAAGCTTTTGAAGAATCAAAGAACGATAAACAAATTCATGAAAAGAAAATTAAGATTAATTTTCTTGGCAGGATAGATATGTTTCCTGAAGCTGTAGCTAAGTCAATGCATGAATTAATGGATGCGACTAAAAATTATTCTGATTATGTGATTAATTTCTGCATGGCTTATGGAGGAAGAGAAGAGATAGTAGATGCTGCAAGAGAAATGGTTTCTGATTTAGACAAAGGAAAAATAAAGGCAGATGAAATCAATGAAGAAACTTTTAAGAATTATTTGTATACAACTAGTGAGCCAGATTTGATTATAAGAACTGGTGGCGAACAAAGGCTTAGTGGTTTTCTGTTATATCTTTCATCTTATGCAGAATTGTTCTTCATAAACCGCATGTGGCCAGAATTTGAAAAAGAAGATTTGGTTAACTGCTTAGAAGAATTTAAGGAACGCGAAAGACGTTTTGGACGTTAAATTTCTCTTTCTACCATAAATTTGGCAAGTTGATTTAGCTTATTTTTTGCTTCAGAAGAGAATAGTTCTGGCTCCAACTCACTCCATGATTTTTTAATTATTTTATCAGCAACATCTCTTGAATATTCTAAACTGCGATATTTGTTAATTACGCCAATTGCGTAACTTATCTCATTTTTATTGCTTGTGTGTTTTTTTAATATTTCAATTAATTCCTTTTTGTCATTGCTGTTTGCTATAGACAATGTTCTGATGACAGGCAGGCTCATTTTGCTTTCTGTTATGTCCTCTCCAATAGCTTTGCCTAATCCGCCTCTTAAATTAAGTACGTCATCCTGAATTTGAAATGCTACTCCAATAGCTTCTGCAAATTTGCCCAAAGCAAATACCTGTTTGTCAGTTCCGTTTCCAAGAATTGCTCCGAGCTTTGCAGAAAGCCTGGCAAGTGTTCCGGCTTTATTGGCACACATTGCAAAATATTGGTTTTCAGAAACTTGGCATAATGTTTTATGCCAATAGATGTCAGTTCCTTGGCCAAAATGCATTTTAAGCAGCTCTTCATTAACCAGTTCGTAAATTTTTATTTTTATTTCATTGTCAAGTTTTGAATTTTTTATTATTGATAATGGCAAGTAATAAAGCATGCTGCTTAAGTTTACTGCAACATCGACTCCGTATTTTCGGTGAATAGTTGCTTTGTTTCTTCTTGTGATAGAATTATCCTCAACATCATCTGCTATTAATGTTCCATTATGTATGAGTTCTGGGATAACAGAAAACTTAGCTATTGATTTTGGGTTGCCTCCAACTGAACTGCATGAAAGAAACATTAGCAAAGGCCTCCATTGCTTGCCTCCTCTGTTCAGCAAGTCCCATGTTGGCTTAGTTAAAACTTCATTGATGGCTTTTATATCATGGTGCTTAGGAAGAAATTTTCTAAGTTCAGAATTAACTTCTTTGCTGTTTTCTTTCAAAATTTTCATTACGTCCATTAAGAAAAGTAACTCAAGTTTATTTTAAATAATTATGCAAATATTAATAAATTAGCCTTCAATCCTTTTTTTATGGACGAATTAATTAAGCTTATCTCTGATTTGATAAGGTTCAAGACAACTGCAGATAATCCTGTTGAAATAAGGAAATGCGCTGATTACATAATCAAGTATCTTGAAGATAAAGAGATGATAATAAAGAAGCACGTTAAGAATGAGAAAGTTTCCATTGTTGTTACTTTTAAAGATACTAAAAAGCCAGATATTTTTCTTAATGCTCATTTTGATGTTGTGCCAGCATCAACTCATTTGTTTGAGCCTAAAATAGAAAATGATAATCTGTATGGCAGAGGCAGTTCTGATTGTAAAGGGCAGGTTGCTGCTTTAATGAATCTAATGAAGCATTTTAGCAAGTATGAGAAAAAACCAAATATAGGGCTAATGCTGACTTCTGATGAAGAAGTGCATAGTTCTAATGGTGTTGAGTATTTGCTTTCAGAGCTTGGCTATAGCGCTAATCTTGCTATAGTTTGCGATGCTGGAGATGACTTTAACATTGTCACTAAGCATAAAGGTGTTTTGCAGGTTAAAATTTCTGCAGTTGGAAAAGCTGTTCATAGCTCTCATTATTGGGGCGGGATTAACGCAATTGAGAAGCTTATTGAAGCTTATGATAAAATAAAAAAATTGTTTCCAAAGCTTACAAAAGCTGAATGGAAAACAACTTCAACTCTAACAAAAATTGCAGGAGGAGATGTATTGAACAAGGTTCCTGATTATGCAGAACTTTACTTGGATATAAGGTATACTGAAAAAGACAGTGAAGAAGAGATAATGAAAAAGCTTGGAAATGTTGAAAGTGTTCAAATTGAAAAAGTAGCTTCTGCACTCATGTTAGAGACTGATGATAACGATGTTTATGTTAATAAATTAAAAATTTCAGCTGAAAAGATTCTGAAAAGAAAAATAAAGATTTCTTATGAGCATGGCGCAACTGACGCAAGATTTTTTTCTGAGAAGAAAATACCTGCTTTTATGTTTAAGCCTTTGGGTGGTGGAGCGCATTCTGATGAGGAATACTTGGTTATTTCCAGTTTAGAGCCTTTCCATAAGATTATGGTTGATTTCATAGAAAACGCTTCAAAGTAAATTTTTCTGAAAATATTTCAAACATCTTGAAAATCCTTTCTAAGCTTTATAAACCAATTGAAAGATTTCCGAAATAGTTGTAGGTATTTTCAATTTCTCCGGAAATCTTGCGGATTTTTATGGTTAAAACATATTAATAATTAAAATATAAAAGAAAACGTGCCGGCCTTGGCTAATCAGGTTTGCCGCCAAGTTAAGACCTTGGTGTCCTAGTAGGATTTCGGAGTTCAAATACTTTTCGGTTTTACCGTTAGGTTGGATATCCCCGGGCCGGCGCGTATACTACTTAATCTTGTATTCAGCGTCAATAACTTTTCCTTTTTTGACCTTGGCAGTTTTATCATTGCTGGTTTTCTTGCCTATATTTTTAACTTTTGCAGCAAGGATTGCAGCTATTCCAACAGTTACAGCTATGAATAGAATAACAATTATCAAGGCAGGGATGAATATAATCATGAAAATAAGAAGAGGAACGAATAATATTGTTGCTATTATGCTTCCTGGCCCTACTCTTGAATAATATGCCATTATATTAGTGTTATTACTGCTATTTTTATTGTTTGTCAAAATAAATTCTGAGAACTACTACTTTTTGTACTTGTACATGTACTGATTGGCACGGCCTGTTGGCTTGAAAAGCACTTGCTTTGACTTTCTAAGCTTGGACAAGTTGTTTATTACAGAACCTGTAGAAACCTTCAAATTTTTGGCAATCTCTTTAGAAGTAAACCACTTAATTTTGTACTTTTTCAAAAAATCGCTAACTTCTTGTTGTCCCATTATTTTTCCCCTAAAGTGTTATTTGTGTGCTGGAGACTAGTATTTAAACCTAACGATTTTAGAAGCTACTTTTACTTCTTTTTTGATATTTCCGTCTGCAATCTATCCAAGAAAACATCTGTTTTGATAGCGCCCAGTATCTTATTATCTCTGGTTCTGGCTGTAACTGTGTTGGATTTGAGCTCTTTTTCTCCAACTACAAGGATGTAGTTGACTTTTGCAAGCTCTGCTTCCCGTACCTTGTATGAAATAGATTCTGCTCTGTTGTCCAGCTCAACTCTTATTCCGCTGTTTCTGTACTTGTCTGCTACTTTTTCTGCATAGCTGTTAAATCGGTCAGCAACTGTAAGAATTTTCACTTGTACAGGATTTAGCCAGATGGGGAATTTTCCTGCGTAATGCTCGATTAATATTCCCATAAATCGTTCAAAGCTTCCTATCAAAGCGCGGTGAAGCATAACTGCAGTATGTTTTTTTCCATCGTTTCCTTCATATTCAGCACCCATTCGCTTTGGCATTTGGAAGTCAAGCTGTATTGTTACAAGCTGGTGTTCTCTTCCTAACGCATCCTTTACAGCGATGTCAATTTTTGGTCCGTAAAACGCGCCTTCTCCTGGATCTATTTCATATTTGATTTTTTTCTGTTTCAAAACGTTTTCAAGAGAAGCTTCTGCAGCATCCCAAAGCTTTTTCTCTCCCATGAACTTTTCAGGTCTTGTGGAAAATTTTGCAGAGAATGGAAGCTTAAAAACATCTGAATAAATGTACATTGCAAAGTCAACCATTTTATTTAGTTCATCGCTAACTTGTTCCTGTGTGCAGAAAATATGCGCGTCATCCTGAGAAAACTTTCTGACTCTTGTTAATCCAGAAAGAACGCCTCTAAGCTCGTTGCGGTGCAGGTAACAAAAATCTGCAAGCTTCATTGGAAGCTCTCTGTAGCTTCTTGCTTTTGATTTGAATATTAAAACATGGCTTGGGCAGTTCATTGGCTTTAAGCTGAACTCTGTATCGTCCACGTTAAGAATAAACATGTTTTCTTTGTAATGTTCCCAATGGCCTGAGAGCTCCCATATTTTTTTGTTGAATAATTGCGGAGTTATTACTTCTGTATATCCGCGTTTCACGTATTCATTCCTTATAAACTCCTGCAGTACATTGTAAATTACAGTTCCTTTTGGAAGGAAGAAAGGGCTTCCAGGACTCCAGTCGTGAAACATGAACAGTTCAAGCTGCTGCCCAATCCTGCGATGGTCGTTCTTTTCAGCAAGCTCAAGGTTTTTCAAGTAGCTATTAAGCTCTTTTTTATCAGGAAAAGAAACACCGTAAATTCGCTGGAGTTCATCATTCTTTTGGTCGCCTCTCCAGTAAGCAGAGGAAATTTTGGTTAGCTTGAACGCTTTTATGCTTCCAGTAGAAGGCGCATGAGGGCCTTTGCAGAGGTCAACAAATTCTCCTTGCTTGTAAGCAGTTATTTTCTTGCTTTTTGCTTCTTCTTTGATTATTTCAAGTTTGTACTTGTTGTCTCTGAACTTTTTTTTAGCTTCTGCAATTGATAGTTCCATGCGTTTAACAGGGTAATTTGCAGCAACTATCTTTTTCATCTCTTCCTCTATCTTTGTTAAGTCAGAAGGATGAAACGGATCGTGAGCTATATCATAATAAAAGCCGGTTTCTATTGCAGGACCTATAGTTAACCTTGATTTTGGATATAAACGAATAACTGCCTGCGCCAATAGATGCGCTGCACTGTGCCAGAACACTTGTTTTCCTTTATCGCTGCTGAACGTATGCACTTTAAATTCAGCATCTTTAGTAATTGCAGCAGACAAATCAACAAGCTCTCCATTAACTTCTGCAACAACTGCATCAGCAGCAAGCCTTTTTCCAATAGATTCAGCTACTTTCTTTGCAGTAACTCCAGAAGGAAACTGCTTGGCACTGCCATCTGGCAATGTTACCTTGACTGTTTTCTTGGCCATTGTTCCTCTCAGCAGCGGTAGCTGCAACAATTACATAGAATAAGCAAATATAAACCCTAGAAGTATTTATGGGTTTTGGTTTTTATGCTACTATCTTCTAGCTCTTTCTCTTGTTTTTTTCTGTTCATACATTCTCAAGCCTCGAACAGCATATTCAGTTGAACTTGCATCGGTTGGAAGCCCTTCAGTTCTCCTTAATGTAGCTTCATAGGAAACTATTGGGGATAATTCTTTCGCCAGGTTATCAGGAGTTACGCCTTGTTCATCTCTCATTTCCCGAATCATATAAGCTTTGAATTTATGTTCTTTATCCCGTGATACGTCTTCTCCTTTTTTGGTTATATAGCTGTCAATGATTCGGTCCTTTAGGTTAGTTGTAAACGTACGCATTCCTTCGTTCCATAGAAGCTTATCTCCAGATCTTAGTGCAGATAGTAAAGCAGTAACATCTCTTTGGGTTGCTCCAAGATAATCAGAAGCAAGTTTTACAAGGTGTTGCAATCGTTCATTATCGCTTTCAAAACCATTACTATTCTTCATAGCTTCAAAATTCTTCCATAAGTATGTTTCTATGTGGTTTGGCATCTTTTTTAATGACTCTATGACCACAAGTTCTAAGGAATCTGCAATACTTTTATCGTCGGTTTTGCCTCTCAATCTCTTGCTTGAAGCAGATTTATAAGCAGAATGATATACATCGTCAAACATTTTTTCAGTGCCGCCTTCGTTTGCCAGAAAAGACTCTGTTTTCATATTTATTCTGTTAGTTTGAGATCTGTATTTAATGTGTTCTTCAAAAGCTTCTTCTTCATCAGCGGTTACAGTAGATAGAACTTCTTCCAAATGACTTTCAGCATTATCTGGCATTTTTTATCACCTTTATGGCTTTTTTATTCTTTCTATTCTTTCTTCCTCTACTATTTAAACCTTTCGGTAGTTGACTACTATTATGTGGTTACAAATAACACTTTTTTTTCTGCAAAGGTTTATAAATAACCTGTTCATATCACGTTGTTGGGGAAATGGTTAAAAAAAAGGCTGCTAAAGATTATATTGCTCCTGAACCAGGCAAGACTGCCAATAATACTCAGGACGAGTTCTCAAAGATAGCTGCTAACCTTCCAAAAGATGCTCAGGCTAAGCTTAAAGAAATAAAAAAAAGTCTTGACAAGTTCAAAGACCAGATTCTTAAGAAATTTGACAAATACGTGATTGGTATTGCTTTGCTTCCTCCAAAGCTTACAGACCAGCAGATTGCAGCATTGCCTCCAGAGATGCAAAAAGCTGCTATGCAGCAACCAGCACAGCATGTTACACTCAAATCTCAAATGCCGCAAATGCCCCCTCCTGCTAGAGTTCCTGCAGGAATGCTGGGAGCACCAATTGCATCAGGAGTTCCAGGAGCAGTAGAACCTCCGCTTAAAGATGCGATAAATATTGTTGTTTTAGTTGATGACAGTGACAGCAAAAAGATGGCTAAGCAGGAGTTGAAAACAAAACTTTCTACTATCATAATTCAGATGGCAAAAGATACTGACAAAAAGATTATTCCTCAAACAATAGTTTTGTCAGAATTATGGCAAAGCTGTTATGACGGGAAATATGATTTGCTTAGGTTAATAGCATACTCTGCTCCATTTTATGACACCGGAATGCTTGCAGCTATCAAGATATCTGAAATACATAAAGAAATGGTAATGAAGAAGTTTGAGAAATACATTGTTAGTTATGTTCTTGCAGGCTCATTAGTTCAGGGAAAAGCAACTTCTAAATCAGACATAGATGTTTTTATTGTTGTTGACGACACTGATGTTAAGCGCATGACTAGGGCAGAGCTTAAGGATAAGTTAAGAGCAATAATCATAGGAATGGGCATAGAAGCAGGAGAAGCTACAGGCATAAAAAACAAGCTGAATGTGCAAGTTTACATTCTTACAGATTTCTGGGATAGTGTTAAGGAAGCAAACCCGATAATATTTACTTTCCTGAGAGATGGCGTGCCTTTGTATGACAGAGGGACTTTCATGCCATGGAAACAACTTCTGCAGATGGGCAGAATAAAGCCAAGCAACGAAGCTATTGACCTTTACATGAGCTCTGGCGACCAGCTAATAAGCAGGGTTAAGCTTAAGCTTAAAGAAATTGGAATGGAAGACACGTTCTGGGCAATACTTACTCCGACGCAGGCAGCTATAATGCTTTATGGTGTTCCTCCGCCAACTCCAAAAGAAACTCCTGAAGTTATGAGAGAACTTTTTGTAAAAAAAGAGAAGTTAATTGAAGAAGAATATGTTAAGATACTTGAAAGAAACATACAAATGAGAAAAGATCTTGAGCATGGCGACAGAAAAGAATTGTCAGGAGCTGAAGCTGACAAACTTCTTGCAGATTCAGAGAAGTACTTAAAGAGACTTGATAAGCTTTTCAAAGATTTGCAGAAATCTAAGGAAGAAGAAAGCGTTGTTAAAACTTATGACCATGTTATCACGATAATAAGAGATGTTCTCAGGCTTGAGGGAATAGAAAAAGTTAGTGATGTTGAACTTATAGGCATATTTGAAGATGAATTGATAAGCAAAGGAAAAATACCTGCAAAATTCCTCAGAATTCTTAACAGCATTTTAAAAGCTAAAAAAGATTATGATACTGGAAAGCTAACAAAAGCAGAAGTTGACCGCATTAAGAAAGATTCAAGCGAGCTCACAAGATTCCTTATTGAGCACATACAACGAAAGCGCGGAAAAGAGCTTGAAAAAGCCAAAATAAGAGTTAAGCACGGCAACAGATATGGAGAAGTAATGCTGATAGGAAATGACGTGTTTATAATCCATGATGTTGACCATGAAGAAAAAGAAATATCAAGAGGAAGGCTAAGCAACTCAGGCTCAATAACAGGCATTCACCGCTCTTCACTTGATGAGCTTGAGAAAGTCCTTGCAAAGATGGAAATACCTCCGAAAGTTTTCATCAAGGAAAAAATCTTTGAAGACTTAAAAGGAATATTCGGAAAAGACGTTGAGATTTTAGTTAATAACTAATTTTTTATTTCAGTTCCAAATCACTATCTTGCACGTATTCTATGCCGAGTTTTAACGCTACTTCTGCTTTTAATGTTTCTCTTCCGAGATATGCGGCATGATCTGAGCGTGAGATAGCGTCTGATTTAATGATTGCTTGGCACAATTCTTTTGCAGTGTTTCCTGACCATTTCTTAAGAATTACATTGTTTTGTTTGCAATGCCCGACTTCTATCTTTTTTTTCTCAGGAATAATGCGAATGAGAAAATATCCTTTTGGATCGTAATTAAACTCATCCTTGTCATAAGATGCAGATGCGTCTATATCCTCTATTTCTTCGCCAAGAGTTGCTTTTGGCTTTGGAATCTTTGCATCAGAGATTTTAACCATGAGAAAGCGATGTTGATGTTGTTAATAAATTTTACTGCTTTGCGTAATCTTCGTTATTGCTTCCGTTTACTGCATAGTCTTGTTTGTTGCTTTTGTTTCCTGATGCAGTGTAAGTGTTGCCTTGTGAGCCTGAAGCATCGTAAGTCTTTATTTCAACCTTTCCCTGAGCAAGGCTTTCCTCATTGGAAGAGGTTGCTGAGAATAACTGGCCGCAGTTGCAGCTGGCTGTAATTGTTTTTGGCTTTTTTTCTGTTGGTTCACTGTTTTGTTCAACTTGTTCTATTGGTTTTTTGTTACTGACATTGTTGACATTATCGTTGTTTTCATTATTGGCATTATTTGCTTGTTGTGTTTTTAGCTTCCATTCCTCTTCTTCGATTATTTTACGTTCAATATCGCTTTCTTTGTCAATTGGAGTGAGAATTACTTCAGAGCCGTCATTATGGTTGTGTTGTTTTTTTATAATTTCAATAGTAGATTTCTTAAATTCCTGGTCTTTTATTGCGTCTGAAATTTCATTTTCCATTTTTGTTTACAAGTCAGAACAGTCTGTTTGATAACCGCAATTTGGACAGAGGTAAGTGCAGTGAACTTGCCTCACGCGACTGCCGCACACTGGACATTTATTTGGTTCATCCACAAGCAAGTGTAATTGCTTTTATTTTATTAAATTATCGAAACGTTTATATACGCTTGAAGCCAATTTTCAGTTATGGCTGATGGACTAAAAAATCTATTTGAAAGATTTAAGAAAAAAGAGGAAGAGTTGGTTAATGAAAAAGATCCAATTCCTATTCACACTCCAAAAGCGCCAGCCCATAAAGAAAGTGTTGGCTCCTTGTACCCTGCGAGAATAAAATTCAGAGGTCTTTATGATTTGGATGGGCTCTATAAGTTTATGGCAAATTGGCTCAGGCAGAGGCGTTTTAAAGTTTACGAAAACCTTTACAAATCCAAGCCGCCTGAACTTCAAATAAACATAACTGCTGAACGGGAAAAATCTGGTTTTGTTATGGAAGTAATCACAATATATTATCACAGTTATGGTGATTATGACATAGATACTGTTGTTAATGGAAAGAAAAAGAAAATGACAAATGCAAGAATGACCCTTGAAATAAGCGGGGATATACTTGCGCCTTACTCAGACATTTTTGGCAGACCAAGATGGGCTGCTAGCGCAGTGGAATTAAGATTGCTTAACCTTTTTAGAAATTGGTTTATGAAACGTGAGCTGGAATCGGTCTATTGGGATACGCTTTATTATGAAATGCAGAAATTCCATGGAGCAATAAAGGATTTTATGAAATTTGAAGCAAAAGGGAATATGTACGAATCAAAATAAAACGTGAACAAAAATGGCAGAAAGAAGACTTGTTATTGACCATATGCGGCTTAAGTATGATGGGCTTTTTAATGCTCACGAACTTTACAAGCTGATTGATAACTGGCTCAGGGAAAAAGCGTTTGATAAAAGAGAGCTTAGAAATGAAGAACAGGTAAGAGCTGAAGGAAAATATATAGAGCTTGTTCTCATGCCGTGGAAAAAAATTTCTGATTACGCAAGGCATGTTATAAGACTTGAGATAAGAATGCATAAGTTCAAAGAAGTTGTGGTGGAGAAAGACGGCCAACGAGTTAAAATGAATCAGGCAAAAATAGACATGATTTTTGACGGTTATTTAGACACTGATTACGAAGACAGATGGGAATCAAAACCATTCTATTTTTTTATGCGCTCATTGTTTGACAAATTTATATACAGAACATACTCAACACAATTTGAAGAATTGCTTGTTGAGAACGTTCACCAGCTTCACACTGCAATCAAATCATTCTTGAACCTGTACAAGTACGAATTTGGCCCAATGACAGTCCCAGAAATGACTAAGTTATGATTTTCTGATAGTTGCTTTTTTAGTGGATAACTTTAAAAACCAATCATTACTTTACTTAGTCTTATGCGGGGGTAGCAAAGTCTGGTCAAATGCGCAGGACTTAAGTCTTGTAAAAGATATCCTGTCACTTAGTGTGTTCAGGAGTTCGAATCTCCTCCCCCGCATTTTATCTTTTCTCAAGAACTTGTGCATTGCCTTCAAATTCTACAAAAGTAATTTCATCGCCTTCATTTAACTGTTCTAGCAATTCATCATTTGCAGCAGCCTGCAGTGTTTCATAGCTAACTAAATCCATTACCTGCAAGTTTTGCGGCTGGTTTGCGATTATTTGGCCTTTTTTTCTTATAATATCTACATCTTCAACATTACTGTGCGGTGCAAAGTTAAGTGTTTCAGTAACCCCATTAAAAATTCCTTGCGCTAAGATTTTGACTTTAGTGTGAGAGTGCGTGCCAACTGCAATAATTTCTTTTTTAAGAACTCTGTGCGGCTCTTCCCTGTGCACGATATGATCTCCTTTATGCAATTCTTTTACGTTTTTCATTTGATTAGCGCAACATCCCCTTCCTTTATGTTGTTTTCTATGGTTAAGTTGCCTCTTAGTTCCAGGACATACTTAACAGGAGCGCCAGAATTGTAAGTAAGACATGAGTCTTCTTTGCAAGGAACAGCATAATGTATTTTTTTGATAACAAAGTTCTCGTCTATGGAAATAATGTCTAATGGTATTAGTGTGTTTTTCATCCAGAAGCTTCTGGGAGCAGAATCTGAGTAAACGAAAAGCATTCCTTTGTCATCATCCAAGCTTTCTCGGAACATCAAGCCTTGCTGGAATTCAGCAGGTGTTTGAGGAAGTTCAACTTTGAACTCGAGATTGTTAATCGTAACTGTTCCTGTGTTTTCTTCTGCTATAGTGCATCCTGCAAGCATTACTGCTAAAACTAGTAAAAATATCTTCATAATTGGCTTATGCATAGCAATATTTAAAAACAATTCTAAAACTGTCTTTTATACGCCTCTGTGGCTCAGTGGTAGAGCACTACCTTGGTATACAGAACAAACAGGTAGGGGTCGCGAGTTCAATTCTCGCCAGAGGCTTTTTACAATTCTCTCAAAATAGAAAAGTTTATATATTTGTATCTATTAGTTACAAGTTGATAACTATGCCGCATCTTAAACAACCAAAAATGCTTCACAGTCCAACGTTGGATACTGTTCTTATGGTAGAAGACACTATAAAAAAAACAAAGCAAGTTATTAGTGTTGCAGAGCTTAAACGCAAATTGCCAAGAAAAGTGAATCATAACACTCTAAAAATAATTCTTTCATACCTTCAAAAGAGTGGCAAAGTAGAATTTACTCCAGATGGCGTGGTGTGGTTTTTCATGCCAAAGGAAGATGTAGCAGGAATTCTAAGTAAAGGCAGAACATGGACTTGAAAGATAAGCAAAAAGTTGTGCAGGTTGTTGGAACAGCAAATGTTGCTCTGACTGAATTAGAAGAAAATGTTCATGTTTTTGAAGCTCAGGGAAAAACGCCGCCTAAACAAGATAGACAATTGCTGAAAAGCATCCACCACGCTCTTGATACACTTAAAACAAAACCTTTTGCTGGAGATAATGTTCAACACAAACTTTGGCCAAAAGAATTTGAACATCTGCCTAATTTGTTCAGAATGGAACTTTCTCAATTTTGGAGAATGCTTTACTATGTTGTTGGTGATGAAGTGAGAGTTATAAGTGTTGTTTTTGAGATAATAGACCATAACAAATACAACAAAGTATTTGGTTACAAAAAGAAATAGACCTGCTTTTATAATCTTTATAAAATATAAGAACAATTTATTTATCTTCGAGAGTTATTACTTTCTTAATTCTTTTTATTATCTTGAAGATGAAATGCAAAGGGGGTGTAATGTTATGGATGAGATTGAGAAGTTTTCAAAACAGCAGGCTTACGTTTTGAATGAGTATGACCTTACAGCAATAACAGCTATAAAGTCTTTTCTGACAAAAAATGCTTATAGAGAATTGTTCACAGTTGATAACCATGTTCTCCTTCTTGAGTCAATAAGAAAAAAGCTTTCGTTAATAAACGCTGGTGAGACGAATGTTGGTTTGTTAAATTGGGGTGTCAGGCAACATCTTACAGAGCTTAAAGAGCTTATGAGCAAGCTTCACAAGATAAGACAACAAATGTTTCTAGTTCTAAACTAATTTGCAACATTTCCATAAGATTTAAATATTGCAGAATGAATAAATTTGATAAAAAGAGGCGTTATTAGTGAAAAAATTATCAAATAACTCTTTAGGGAGTTTATCTTTTATTTTTGGTTCTTTAATAGCTGTAATAACAGGCTTGGTTTCTCCTGCTGCAGCCAGCAGTACTTTGACGTCTTTGTTGATACTGCTTGGTATAATTGTTGGATTTTTGAATATAACAATGAAAGAAACCAATGCGTTTCTCTTAGCTACAGTTGCTTTAGTGATAGTTTCTGCGCTCGGCGGAGCTGTTTTGGGCCAGGTTAGTTTCATCGGTCAGTATCTTGAGAGTGTCTTAATGTCAATCCTTACTTTCGTAGTTCCAGCAACTGTGATTGTGGCTTTAAAAACAATATATTCTTTGGCAGAAAAATAACCTTTTTGTATAGTGTAATACGCAAAGCTTAAATACTAAGAATGCGACTTCTGAAGGGTAGCAAAGGGCCTGTGATCTAGTGGCTATGATGCTTCCTTGACTTGGAAGATATCCCCAGTTCGAATTTTAGCGAGAATCTGGGCAGGCCCATTTAAAGGTGCAAGGTGTGTTGAAATTAGATTTGAAATAAAGCCAATTTACGCGATAGTAATCTTTCTTACTTTTCTAGCTCTCACAATATTGAAGCCATTCATATCAACCATTTTGACTGCGATTGTTATGAGCTATGTTAGTTATCCTTTATACAAATGGCTAAATGACAGGCTTGGTAAAAAGTCAGTCTCTGCGCTTATAACTGTGTCTGTTATTGTTTTGATACTTACAGTCCCTGCTGTTTTTGCAATAAACGCTTTATCAAAAGAAATATTTGCCGGTTACCTTATTGCCAAGCAATATTTAGCTTCAGGCGCGAGTACTATTAGCTGTGATGGAAACTTTTTATGCGGTTTTTTAAGGTCAATAGGCTTAAGTGAACCTTCATTCACTAATTTTATATCAGACTCGTTAGGAAAAGCAACTGCCACAATTTTCAACACACTTACGAATTACTTGATTTCATTGCCAAAAACAATGGCAAATATATTTATTGCAATCTTTTTAACATATTACCTTCTTAAAGATGGCAGAAAACTTGTTGCCTATGCCAAGTCAATAATACCGCTTAAGGCTGTAAACCAAAATGTAATCCTTAAAAGATTTAATGAAGTTACATACGCGGTTGTTTACGGCAATGTTATTGTGGCTGTTTTACAGGGAATTTTAACATCCATCGGCTTTTTCTTATTCGGTGTTCCTTCCCCGCTTATATGGGGTATTGTGACCATGTTCACATCTCTTATTCCTTTCTTAGGAGCTTTTGTTGTGTGGCTGCCTGCGTCATTGTTTTTGGTAGTAGCAGGCTATAGTTCTGGAGAAGGAACAGTACTTTTACGAGGTCTTGGACTTTTGCTATATGGATTCTTTCTCATAAGCAGTGTTGACAATATTTTAAAGCCAAGAATTATAGGAGGAAGAGCAAATTTACATCCTGCTTTAGTTCTTCTCGGAGTAATAAGCGGACTAGCTGCCTTAGGAGTTGTTGGGATAATAATCGGCCCTGTTATAATAGCATTGGCGGCAACAATAATACAAATAGCGTCCCGTCAGAAATCATTCAAAGTTAGTTAACTCAATTAAAGGCAACTAATTAGAATTAATAGATTCAGCAATATACTCGTTAACTGATTGCCTGCATCCTTCTACTACTGATTGAGAACTAATTAGCTCGCAAACTTCAGCGTCTCTTTTTGCTTTAGCAACTCTGTTGAAGCAGCTCCATCCAAACTCTTGAAGGTTTATTTCATTGCAGAGATCAGCATCTTTGCTAGAAACAGCAACAGCCAAAAAGCAGCGATTCTTAGTGCTTATGTCTTTAATAAAAGCGCAATTTGCTCCATTATTGATCTTTTTTGCCAAGATATCATAACAGTCATCATGAAACAAGTTAAGAGATATTTTGCTGCAAATTTCGCTCTTATTTGTGACTTCTGCCATGTCAAAATAACAAGTGTCTTTCCAATCCTGATCGTCAACATTCTCACAAATTGGAAGTTCAGCCCTTGCTACCGCGACTTTAGCAAGACAGTAGCTTCTAACCTGAGCATCCTCAATTTTTTCACATCCAAGCTTATCAACTGCTTCAATACTTGCTTCAGCATAACAAGTTGCTTTTAACTTCTCAGCACCTATGAGATCGCAAGGATCTGTGAGGTTAAGAGAAACAGCCAAATCAACATAACAAATGTTTCTTTCAGCTGTCCTGTTTACAGAACTGCAAGTATCATTAAAAGCAGGCTCTTTAACACCTGCACAAGCAGCAATAAATACAACAATAAATATCAACAATAAATTGATCTTATTCATAGCTTTAAAGGAAGAAATAACGGTTTATAAACGTTATTGTTGAATTTGCTGAATCAACTTCACTGCAACAATTTAACTACTTTATTACCTATTATTTTAACAGGTTTTGGAATAGGCAGTTTTCCAACAAAAGAATAAATTGTAGTTAGGAATAATACGTAAAAATTCCATAATTTTTCTCCCATGCTGACTCCAGCAGTTTTTTTTGCATAAGTTATGCCTTCAATAAAACCGGTACCTTTAAACTTATTCCCAAAATACAAATATCTGTTAACAACTTTTTTTGGCCCTTTATCCTGGCTGTCATGGAAAGCGATTACACCACCGTCAACAAGGTGCGGCTCCCAAATTTTGTAATCCAGCAACACCATCTCATATTCATGCGCTCCATCAATCCAAAGAAAACCAATTTTTTTGTTCCAATTGCGGGAAGCAGCTTCAGAAGTTTTTACTAGCGGAGTTACAATATCATCTACTTTTGCTTTCTTAACATTTCTCTTAAACTCTTCAAAAGTCCAAACTTTCCCAAACTTTTTCTTATGCTCTGAAGAGCCAGTATGGGGGTCAATAGCATAAATTCTTACGCTATTTCCTTCTTTAGAACCGTTGCCAAGCCATACAGTTGACTTGCCTTTCCAGCTTCCAATCTCCACGATTACAGTGCCTTTAGGGCAATTCTTAGCTGCATTGTACAGAAACTCGCCTTC
>CEPX01188250.1_pt1 | contig 40991 bp, 50 predicted proteins | sample 361361 | NCBI WGS metagenome assembly CEPX01 (sample SAMEA2619974, study PRJEB7988) | marine metagenome | biome: marine biome (ENVO:00000447); feature: mesopelagic zone (ENVO:00000213) & marine oxygen minimum zone (ENVO:01000065); material: "saline water (ENVO:00002010), including plankton...
TAACCTTACTTTTGTTGCCCCAACTCCTGCGAACAATTCAGTTACTTCAAATAATCATTCAATTTTTATCAACATTACAAGTTCTGAAATCATTGCCAACATTTCCCTTGAATGGAGTAATGGAAGCGTTGCAAATTACACTATGAATGGTTCTGGATTGGACTGGTTTATTAATTTCTCAACACCAGCAATCTCTAATGTTACTTATCGTGTCTTTGCTAATGATTCTGCTGGCAATAATGTAGTTACTGAAATGAGATATTTGAACATCAGCCAGACAACACCAAGCATACTTTCATTTTTTCCTTCTAATGCAACAATAAACATCACAGAACCCAATAACCAAACTTTTAATTTAAGCTATAGTGATGCAGAAGGTGATTCTATTAATGTTACTTGGCTTCAAAACGGCACTGTTGTTTCTTATAATGTTGTTAACTTTACTTTTGTTGGAAATTTAACTGCTTCAAACGCAACGCGTAATTCCACTTATAACATTACTGCCCAGATTTCAGACGGGCTTAACATAACTTACATTAACTGGACGCTTACCGTCGAGAATAATGATGTTCCTATTCTTGGTTCTGTTGCAAACATTACTGTTAATGAAACAGACTGGATTAACATAACTTTGTCAGCTGCTGATGAAAGTGATTCGCTTAACTTCTCAATTAACAACACAAGATTTAATGCTTCTAACGCTAATAGCGTATCTGCTAACTTTACTTGGCTTGCTAACCTTTCTGATTCAGGCGTTTTCCAGATAAAGTTTAACGTGACTGATGGTGAAAACTCTGATACACGATTCTTCAATGTAACCATAATTGACAGGCCTGACTTTGACAATGACGGAATTATTGACATAAAAGATAATGATGATGATAATGATGGTTTGGCTGATGGCCAAGATTCTATAATTGGAAATTTAACTACGATAAACACTGTTACTTTATCTTCCCTTAACATAACTGTTAATGGCTCTACAAATTTTTCCCGCTTATTTACTGAATTTGTTTTGGTTAACATCTCTAACGGCTCTAGAGTGCTTGCAGAGTTTCCATGGAATTTTTCTGCTGCAAACTTATCCCTGAACTTTACTGTTGATACAGAAAACACTTCTTCCTCTGTAGGAAGTTTTCTCTTTAAAGGACTTTCACTTCCTCAAAACATAACTAAGAACATCACTGTTAGCAACTTTAACACATCTATAAACTCTGTATGCATACATGATGCTGCCTTAGACAGCTTGAGCGGGATAAGCTTTAGCTGTAATTCGACAAATGAAGTTTTGTTAGCATGTCCTGGTGTTAATAGCAGTTATAACTGCAGTGTTGATGGAGACTTTTACAAAATCACTAACTTGTCTTTTAGCGGTGTTGTAGAGCAATGTTCAGACACTGATGAAGATGGCTATTATGCTGATACTTGCGGTTCTGGTAATGACTGCAATGAAGCTGATGCTTCTATCCATCCTGGAGCTACAGATACTTGCGGTAATGGAATTGATGAGGATTGTTCTGGATCAGATGCGGCTTGCCCTGCTTCATCATCCAGTACTAGCGGAAGCAGTGGTGGAGGCGGTGGAGGTGGCGGCGGAGGCGGTGCTTCACTAAAATCAGAAACAGTAACAGTGGATACAATACTTGCTGGTGGTACAGAAATTTTCTCTTTTACTAAATCAGATAGTTTTGCAGTTTATGAGGTTGCTCTTACTGTTGTTAATGAAAGTCTTGATGTTGGTGTTAGGGTTGCAGAAACTAAGCTTTCTAGCACTACGCCATTGCCTGTTTCAAAAGATGTAGGGAAAGCGTATAAATTCTTATCAATAAACAAACTGAACATTGGAGATGATGCTATATCTAAAACAACAATTAGGTTTAAGATAGAGCGTGAATGGCTGTCTAACAAGAGCATAAACTCCGATAGTATAAAACTAACTAGATTTTCTAAACAAAAATGGGGCAAGCTGCCTACTTTGAAAATCACAACTGACGCAAAATATTCTTATTATGAAGCAGAAACTCCTGGATTTTCTATGTTTGCCATTACAGGAGAATTTGGAGATGAAATTGCATTGATGGCTGAAGATGAAAAAGTAAGTGAAGAGGAAAAAACAGAAGAATTACCAGAAGAAAAAAGTAATGAAACAGAAGAAGATGATTTAATAGCTGAAGAGCAAGGAAAAGGCTTTTTATATGGCTTGTTCAGCATATTTACTGGCAGAGCTGTAACAGATACGGGTGAAACATCAAAAATACTGAAATGGTTTTCAGCTATTATAGTTGTCATAAGCCTTATGGCTGTAATTTGGTGGAAAAAACAGAAAAAGCCTGAGCAGCCTCAATCACAAATGTAGAAGAAAAGTTTATATATGATTTCTCCAATTTTTAAGGTTAAACATGAAAAAGACGGTGAGTTCGTTTCTATTAGTTACTTTAGTATTCATATCTACCTTGTTCTTGATAAACTTCGCTTTGGCTGACTTTTACGAGCTGGTGTCGCCTTCCAATAATACGTTTGCAAACCAGCAAAACAACAATTTCACAGTAAATGCCAGTTTTACAAGAAATAATTCCTTAACCAATGTTTCCTTGTGGTTAAGCCAGGCAGGAACGCTAAGCATTAACAGCACAAACCAGTCTGCTGTTGCTAACAACTCGCTCCAAAATTTCAGTCTCATACTAAACGAAGGCAAGTATAACTGGACGTTTTCTATCACATTAAACAGTACTGATACGTTAATAAACGACACAAACTACACTTTGACTGTTGACCTTACATATCCAAATGTAAGCCTGCTGCTTCCTGCTGCTGGTAATTACTCAAATGAGCTGCTTTTCAATTCTTCAGCTAATGATAGCTTGTCTGGTGTTGTCAATGTTTCTTACGGTTATGAAAAGCCTGGTAGTGCAATTGCATGGATTAGCGACGGAACTTCAGTAACTGCTTGGAACGCTACCCTTGATACGACTGGTGTGGCTGATGGCAAGTGGAATATTACTGTTAATGCTACTGATGAGGCTGGCAACCAAAATGTAACAGTAAACATTACTGAAATTATTATTGATAACAATGTGCCTAACGGCACTATTTTAATTCCGATTAATAACTCAAATATTTCAAGCAGTGTTTACATAAACACATCAGTAAATGACAGTGGAACAGGAGTAATGGCTGTTGCTATTGGTTACCAAAACACCTCTTCAAGCCTTACCTGGGTTAATGCCACTGAAGACGGTTCTGGCGGTTGGAACGCTACCATAAACATTTCAAACTTTGTAGAGACTGTTTACAACTTAAGCATTAACACCACTGATTTCAGAGGCAATAGCACTGTTAAATACAACATTACTTTTTTCACTTTTGACACAACTCCTCCAAAGCTTGCTCCTACTGCGGTATTTGCAAATACCAGCCGTAATAACGGTAACATTAACATTACTTGGACAGAGCCTAGTGATGAGACTGCCGAGAGCTATATTGTTTACAGGTTTAGGTCTAACATTACTACGTTTAATAAAAGCTTGACCAACATTACAGCTAATCGTGTTCCAGAAGGAACTGGATTCTTCCTGGATAATGGAACTACTGGCGATAACCGATCTTTTTATTGGTATAGCGTAGTTGCTGTAGACAATGCCGGAAACCTTAATACATCTAATGGCGCAGCTAATCTTTCTTTAAATGCCATTAATGTTTCTGTTAACGATTCTGTTATGCCAAAATCACCTGCTAACCTTAACTATAGCGCCACAAATGCTGGCGGTATTACCTTACATTGGCTTAACGTAACTCAGGATGTTCCAGGCGACCCTGACGGTTATAACATTACCTTTAGGGTTTACAGAAGCAATGCCAATGTTGTTGTTAACTTAAGCAAATATTCTTACGTTAATCTTAGCGATACCAATGCTGGAATCACTAGGCAGATTGGCGAAGTCATAACTACTAACTCAACATCGTTTTCCGTGACAGCTAACGGCTCTTACATCTTTGTAGTAACTTCTGTCGACGACAACGGCAATGAAAATAAGAGTCATGATAACTCTGTTTCTTCTCCGAATATACTTAATGTAACTATAAGCATAACTTCTGATGGTAGTGATGATGATTCCTCTTCAAGCAGCTCTGGTAGCGGTGGTGGCAGCGGAGGTAGTGGCGGTGCAGCTGCTGATCCTAATGCTGGCGTTAGCCAATCTCGTTCCTGGGACGTGATTGATGCTGGCGCTACTGCAACATTTAAAGTTACTAAGACAGGTATTCCGATTACATCTTTAAAGTTTAAAGTTACTGAAAAAGTTGAGGATGTTGAGATTACTGTAACAAAGCTTTCAAAGAAGCCTTCCAATGTTAAGACTGATTATGGCGGAAAAGTTTACAATTACATTTCCATAGTCAAGCCAAACCTTAAAGATACAGCCATTTCATCAGCAACTATTGACTTCAAAGTTGAGAAAAAATGGCTTGAATCAAATAGTGCATCTTCCAGCGACGTTGTCTTTCTAAGATATAACAGAAACGAGTGGAATGAACTTTCTGTTAAACATGTTAAGTCAGACGATACTCATTACTTTTATGAAGCTGAATCTCCTGGGTTTTCCACGTTTATTATTGGCCTGAAAGAAGTTGAAACTGCAGCATCATTGAATGAGTCTGGAGAATCAGACACTGGCACTTCAGATGACGGAACAATTGAGGATAATGAAACTGGCAGTCCTGAAGATGAAAAAACTCAAAAAGGAAAAGCTTTGCTTTACACGGCAATTGCTATAATCGCAATAGCTGTTATAGGAGGAGCTTTAGGATTTTTCTACTACAGAAAGAGCAAAGGCGCTCTTGGCAGCTCAGAAGACTCTGATTCTGATGATTCAGAAGAAGAGGAAGAAAAACCAAAAGAAGATAAAAACAAGTCAAAAGACGAAAATACGTAGCTTTTCCTAAATTTCCACAATAACTCCTTTAGGCCCTGGATTAATCAGCAGGCACTTTCCAATCTTATCTTTTAATCCCTGTGTTTCATGCAAATGTCCGCAGACAGCTAATATGGGTTTCTTCTTAACAATGAATTTGCGGTAGCTTTTATTGCCGTGGTTTGCCCAGATAAAATCAAGTTTTGTTTTGTGAGGTGGCTGGTGAGTGATTAGCACTACTTTTTCTCCTTTATTGAACTTAAGCTTTGCTGCAAACTTGTCAAAATCTTTGCTATCCAGTGCAAATCCTTCTCCGCCATGCCCTACAAAAGCATAATCACCTTCCCTGCGCATTTTTTTATGAATAAAGCTAATGTTTTTCATTTTTTTTGTCATTGTAGCTACATTAGAAGCTCCTTCATGATTGCCATGCACTAGCAATACTTTTTTTCCAAACGAGTTAAGCTTTCGCAATACTTTCCTCATTCCGTCTTCAAAATACGTAAAATCACCGGCACAAACAAGAAAATCAGCTTTTTTTGCTTTCTTTTCAAGCGCTTTCAGTGCCTTATCATCGTTATGAATATCTGAAAAAACAAGGAGTTTCATTATACTGTTTCCTTTTATCTAATATTTAAATTTTTGCAGTTACGAAGCGCTGTAATAATCTTCCAGTACAATCCTGTCAATGTTGTCTAAGTCTTTTACTATGAATATGCGTCCTTTGCCTGCTTCTGCTAATTTTTCTGCTATTTCCTGGCCTTCTTTCTTTAAGTTTATTCCAATGACAGATATTGTTATGTTTTTGCCAGCAGCAATTGAAGCTGCTTCCAAAGCATCGGTTTCAGGAGTTTCTCCTGAGGTAGGCATGGCATCTGTTATCATTATAAGATGCTTTGTTGCTTCTTCTTTTGGAAACAGGTTTATAGCTTCTTTTATTGTTGCTGCCATGTTTGTTTTTTCTTTTGCAACAACACTGGTTATATTATTTAGAAGCCGTTTAAAATCCTGCGTAGGCGCAATTTTGCCTTTAACTTCTTTTCCAAAGACTACCAATCCGACTTTGTCTTTTTCTTCTATTGCTTTATACGCTAAGGCGATGCCTGCTTTCTTGCATTGTATTAGTTTGCGTCCTTTCATGCTTCCTGAAGCATCTAAAGCATAGATGATATTGCGTTTTCCTTTGCTTTTTCTTTCAAAAGCAACTAAATCTTCTTTTTGAATTTCTGAATGCTGCCTTCTTACAGCAAGCTTTACTGTTTTCCTTACAGCAATATCCCTGTACCTGCCTTTCCTGAATTGTTTAATGTCTTCTTTCATGCCATGACTGTAGCTTTTCTTGTGTTCGCGTTCGCCTAGCAAGCCGCGAGCTGCAAGCTTGTCAAGCTCTTCTGTATACATGATTATTTTTGACAGTTTCATTGCTTTTTCTGTTATGTTGCCTTCTTTGTCAATCACCCCTTCCTGCTTTAACCTGTTTAGTTTGTCTTTTATCCTTTTCTTTAGTTCCTGTTTAAACTCGCCAATGTGAAGATTTCGTTCAATAGTTTTTTCTCCATACCCGGAAACTTCCTGCAAAAAACTTTCTCCGTAAATGTTCTTGGCCATTTTGTAATTTGTAACTAATTTATCAAACAACATATCAGGAGTAAACGCAGAAATGCCAGTGTTAAGCGCAGAAGTTATCAGTTTGCCATCATTGATAACTTCTTCATCACTATCAAGAACACTTCTCATTAGTCTCTTTTCTTCAGGGTCGCTTCCTAACTTGCCGGAAATCTCATCAATGGGAGTTACTTCATCAACATCTCTGCTACCGGTATTCACCGCTAGCTGCCCCGAATTTTTCCTCTATTTCCTGCTCAAGAAATTCTTTTGATGTTTCAGTGTATTTCGCAGAAGGTTTTAACTCTATGCGGTGTGCAAGCACAGATATTAAAGCGTTTTTAATATCTCCAAGTTCAACTTTCTTGCTTTTTCTTATCAAGGCATTGGCTTGAGCGCGCTCATACAAGCCTATGCTTGCCCTAACGCTTGGAAATTTCTCAAGATTGCTATTATCTCGTAAGCTCCTGACAAATTCAATCATTTTTGTAAGCAGTTCGTTAGGAAACTCAGCAACTTTTTTGCTTTTCTCAACAATTATTTGCTTTTCAGTTTCAATCTTTTCAGGATATGTCATGTAAACCAAATCGCACCTGTCAAGAAAAACATCAGATAAGTTTTCTGTTGTTTTATCGTACGGGTTGAGTGTTCCTATGAAGATAAAATTTGCTTTAAAGTCAATGTTGTAGCTGCCTATTGTTGCTTTTTTCTCCTCGAGAATCTGCAATAGCGAGTTTTGCAGTTTTGCAGGGCATCTGTTAAGCTCATCAAAAAACAACACGCCATTGTTAGCTTTAAAAATCTTCCCTGGAGTGAACGCTTCCACACTGCTCGCACCAAACTTAAGCGCTTTTATAGGGTCTATGTCTCCAAGCAAGTCTTCAGATGTTAAGTCAGGGCTGCCCTGAATTCTGATAAATCTGCTGCTGCCGCTTATTTTTTTCTTTTCAACTTTTTTCCCTTGTTTGCAAGAAGGACAAATAGATAAATCTTCACTGCAATTATATCCGCAATCATTAACTGTAATCTCTGGCAGTAATTTTGCAACATTCTTAGCTAATGTTGTCTTGCCAATTCCAGGAGAACCAACTATTATTACGTGCCTTCCCATAAGCAAGGCTGACTTTAGCTGTTGCTTTGACTCATCCTGTCCTAAAATGTCTGTAAAAGTATTTTCCTGCAATAATTTTTGGTGTAATTGTTTTTCCATGGAATAATACACTTGTTATTGCTTTAAAAAACTAACTAATGCAACAATGATTAAACCACAATTTTGTTGAATTTTAAAAAGCCAAACTATAATCCTTACTTCTTTAAAAAATTTTATAAATAATAGCTGCTGTTAGCAGTATTATGCGTTGGTTTTTCGTTTTATTAACAGTGTTGTTGGCAGCGTGCACAACAGCCACTACTACAACTACTGTCAATGAAAAAATCCAAGAAGATGAGGTGATTAGTATGCCATTAAAATTGTCAAGCTCTGCATTTGAGAATAATCAGGTTATTCCAAAGAAGTTTACCTGTGATGCTGAGGATGCTAGTCCTGAGCTTAACATTGAAGGTGTTCCTTCTGAAGCAAAATCACTTGTCTTGATTATGGATGATCCTGACGCGCCTCCAAAAGTTTGGGAGCATTGGACTGTCATCAATATTCCTCCGACAACTACTACCATTCCTGAGAATAGCGTGCCTGGAACACAGCTAACAAACGATTTCAGCAAGGTAGAATGGGGTGGCCCTTGCCCTCCGCCTGGAAAAGTTCATCATTACCAGTTTAAGCTTTATGCTCTTGACATTGAGCTTGACCTTGAATCTTCAGCAACAAAAACTGATGTCGAGCAGGCAATGAAAGACCATATACTTGAAGAAACAGTGCTAGTAGGAACGTACGAGAGGTAAGCTTTCTTCAATCATATTCACGGCTTTCTTAATACTAATCTTTTTTGTTATTACTATGCTTTTAACTTCTTCAGAAAGTTCTTGTTTGCCTTCTTTTATGAGAGCTTTGTCAATTCTTTTTAGAAGAGCTTCGTATTGCTTGTAAGCGATAAAAGCTGCAGCAAGTGCGTCTTTTTGATGGGCATTTTTTGCGTCAAACCCTTTTGTTACAGCATTTTTTTCTATTCCAGAAAGATCATAATCAGGAATTGCCTTGGTAGCTCCTGTTTTTGCTGCAAACTTACTGACCATTTCAGGGCATTTTCTTCGGTCAGTCCCTACAATTAATGGAATGCCTTCCTGATGTGTTTCTCTGACTATGGAATCTAGTTTCAGTTGTTTAGAAGACTTTAATGTGATTAACTGGCCGTCAATGCTTAATATTGCATAAGCTGTTGTAGTTCCAGGGTCTATGCCTATGATTAGTTGTTTTCTATAACCAGTCATTTTTAATGAAGTTAGTAAGTGTCATGCTTGTTATTACAATCATAACTCCCATTATTATGTAGAAGCCGTATCTGTGCTCTGCGAATGGCAAGTAAGCTAAGTTCATCCCGTAAATGCTGGCTACCAATGTTGGTATAAGAAGCAAAGCTGCATAGGACGTAAGTTTTTTTACAACCACGTTCAATTCGTTTGCAGTTGTTACTGATATGTTGGATATTGTTGTTGAATAGACGCTAAGTACATCGCTTACCATATCTTTTTGCGTTGATGCTAAATCAATCTGATGGAGGAACGTCTCGTGTATGTCCACCAAAAGACGCTCGCTTTCTTTGTCTATCTCTATTTTTGCCACGCCTATTCTGATTAATGATAACACTCTTGTTGTTGCCCAGAATTGCCTGCTAAGCCTGAAGAGCTGGTTTTTAAGTGAAAGTATGTCCTCAGCTCTTACTCTTGCTTCCTTTAGATTAACTCTTGTTGCTTTTGCTTCTACATCTTTTATTCGCTGCTCAAAGTTTCCTAAAACTTCATAATTTTCATCAACATCCTCCTTAAGGAAATTATAGAATATGTGCCCAACGCTTCTCACTTCTACTTTTTCAAAGCTTTCACCAATGTCTTCTATTATCTCGTCATAAAAGTCTGAAGGTTTTGAGGCAGAAACTATAAGCGTCCTGTTAGTTAAAATAAAGAGCAAGTTTGTGTAGCCAATGCTGTTTTTCTGAGCGTATGCTGTTCTCATCACAAACTGAAAAGGTTTTGTAATGTAACGTCTTGAGTGAGGCTCTTTCATGTAAGTCTTTAATGGCTCAGAATCAAACTTGAAATCTTTAGTTATCTTTCTTATTTCATCATTTGTAGGTCTTGTCAGAAATATGAGTAAGTACTCTCCTTTTCTAGGGGTTTTGTAATCTAGCTTAGCCCCTTTTTTTACTTTCCCTGCCTTAAAAGTTAAGTGCCTTATCATGAACTACCAGTCGATTACACGTTATTTAAAGTTATCTAAACAAAACAATTAAAAAAGCCTCTCTAACATCTTTTTGTATGATTGAAGCTGTTGTGAAAGAAGTAGAAAAAATAACTCCTAGCGTTGTAATAGTGAAGTTAAGCTTTAACGGAACTCCATTCTCTTTCAAAGCAGGCCAGTTCATACAGATACTTTTAGAGAAAGAAGGAAAAACCATCAGAAAGCCTTATTCTATCTCTTCAAATCCCAAAACTAAAGATAGTGTTGAGTTTTGCTTGAAAATCGTTCCTGGAGGTTTTGCTTCAAATTATTTAGCAAGTCTTAATCCAGAGCATAAGTTAAGCGTAGAAGGCCCTTTCGGCCATTTTACCTTGCAGGAAGAAATCAACAATGATGTAATTTTTGTGGCTACAGGCACTGGAATTTCTGCTATAAAACCAATGGTTGAAGAAGCTTTGAAAAAAAGTTCTCATGATGTTTGGCTTTTCTTTGGTATCAGAACAGAGCAGGATATAATTTATAAGAAAGAATTTGAAAATCTAGTTGAAAACAAAAAATTCCATTTTATTCCTGTACTCAGCAAATCAGATAATCCAGAATACGAGCACGGCCATGTTCAGGATGCTTTCAAAAAACTGATTAAACAGAACAATCAGGACATTTACATGTGCGGGCTTGCTTTAATGGTCGACGAAGTCAGACAGCTATGCAAAGAACTCGGTTTTCCTGACGAAAAAATCCATTATGAGAAGTATGTTTAATTCCTATGATTCAAATAGACGGTTCATTCCATGAAGGAGGCGGTCAGATATTAAGGACAGCTTTAGGTCTTTCTGCCTTGACAAAGCAGCCTTTTGAAATAACTAACATCCGCAAGAACAGGCCAAAGCCTGGCCTGCGTTATCAGCATCTTTCATGTGTGAAAGCTGTAGCAGAGCTTTGCAACGGAAGTTACGAAGGCGCAGAGGTTTCTTCTACTGCTGTTAAGTTTTATCCTCGCAACATTAAATCCAGAACTTTATCTGTTGACATCGGAACAGCAGGCTCAATCACGCTACTGCTGCAATCACTAATTGTTCCTGTTATCTTCGGGGACAAAAAATTCAGGATTAAAATAACCGGAGGCCCGGACTCTCCTTTCAGTCCTCCTTCAGATTATTTTGCTTATGTTCTTATTCCCCATCTTAAAAAATTCTGCGATGTCATAGACTATAAAGTTATAAAACGCGGTTTTATCCACAAAGGTGGAGGAAAGACAGAGTTATTTGTAAAGCTAAAATTTCCAGTAAGTAACTACAGCAGCTTTGAAGAATTTACAACTGAATTGCAAAAAAATACTGCTACTAAGATAAATCTAGCAAATCAAGGCAAACTTCTGCAAATAAAAGGAAGCTCTATTGCTTCTAATGATTTGCAGAAAGCAGAGGTTGCTGAAAGGCAGGCAAAAGCTGCTAAAATGGCGCTAACAAAATTAAATGTTCCAATAAACATCAGCACTAACTATTCTGATTCACTTTCAACTGGTTCTGTTATTACTCTTTGGGCTGTTTTTTCTGATTCAGATGAAGTTTCCCAAATTAATCCAATAATTCTTGGCAGCAATTCTTTAGGAGAGCGAGGTAAGAGAGCAGAAGACGTTGGCAAAGAAACAGCTTTGCAGCTACTAAATGAAATTAATTCAAAAGCTCCTGTTGACAAACACTTAGCAGACCAATTGCTTCCATTTCTCGCACTCACAACAGGCCAAGCCAAAGTTTCTGAGATAACTCCGCATTGCCTTACGAACATTTACACTATTGAAAAGTTTCTAGGCAAATGCTTTGAAGTGGATAAAGAAAATAAGATTATAAAATCTGCTTAAGCTAGCATAGACAGTTTTAAGTCTGATTCGAGTTCGAGAACTTCGTATTCGAGTTTTTTGTTTTCTTTTGTTGATGTGCCTATTACTTCCAGGCCTGTTTTTATTTCTTCCACAAGGTGTTTTGCTTCTTCTTTCTGGTTTTGCTCGATTGCTTTGCGTGTTTGCTCAATTAAGCCTTCAATTTTTTCTTTTGTGTATTCTGTATCAAGTTCAAGCTCAGGCATTCCAGCTTCTTCATTATATGCGCCTTCGTTGTATGTAACTGTTTCTTCAATTTTTCCGTGTTGCTCCAGCAATTTCTCGAATTTCTCTTTTTCAATAGTTCCTTTTTCTTTTATAAGCTTGTACCGCTTGTTTGTAAGCTCTATTCTTTTTTTGTTTATGTGTTCTTCTTCCAATTCAAGCAATTGTTCTTTTTCTGCAATTTGTTCCTCTCTTTCTTCAAGTGTTTCCGGCTTTTTTATAATTTGTTTATGAGTGATTTTTTTTATTGCTTGCTGTATTTCCATACTTTTTTCATTTTGCAAATTCTCATGCTTTTCTTCATGAATTTTCGGGATTGCTTTTTTTATTTTTGTTTCTTGCTTTACACTCTTTTTCTCTTTACGCTTCTCATGTTTTTTGTGATTGTCTAGTATCTTGAGAGTATCTCGCTTGCTTTTTGCAATTGCAAGTTCTGATGCTAGCTGAACATCGCCAATTATATCGCGAATCCACTCAACTATGTCGTTTTTTTCTTTGTGCTGTTGAAATACTCGGCTTTTCATTGTTTTGAAAGCTTTAGTAAGTTCTTCAACGCTTTTTACAACTCTTCCGTCGTTCAGCCATAGCGCAAGTTCAGGCTCTATCTTTTTTGTATGGCCTGAGCCAGTATCTTCAAGAATATAGATTTCTTCTTCTTTGAAAGGCGTGATTGGCTCTTCAATTGTTTCTGCTTTTACTTCTTTCTTTAGCTCTTTTTTAGCTTCTTTTTTTCCAAACTTGAAAAATCTCTTAATCCCTTTACTTTTAGGTTTTTGTTCAACTTCCATTAATTCGCTTTCTTTGAATTCAGGCAGTTCAGGAAGCTCTTCAAGAGGGTCTGGGAGCATGATTGTTTTGTTCTCTCTTAATTTGCGCCTTTTCGTGCTCGTACTAGAAGCAAGTGTTTTTTTCTTATCCATAATTTATTCCCCTTTTTTCAACTTCTTATGCTGTATTACTAGTATTTAAAGTTTATTAGATTGTTACGCATTGCTGATATCAATAATAATTTAAATAATAAAAGTTAATGGTAGTAAAAAACTTGTTTTTAACCATGAAATGGAAGAAAGAAATTGCTAGGGACATATTAGCTCTTGGCGGGCTGCCTTTCTACTTTATTGTGCTTATTAGGGCAATTATTGGCGACTATAACCTTTTTGTTTACCAATTATTGATGGCTATTGCAGTGCTTTATATTCTGTACTTCTTTGTTAAGCAAGCAAATCTTCATATTGCTCGCGGCTTCATAGTGTCTGCCTTCACCAGCTTATTCTATAAAGAAATTATATTTACAGTATTTGCGTTCTTTTTGTGGCTTGCTGCTCTGGCATCGCTTTTTTACCTGAAAACTAAACCTGCTAATATTGTTAAGGGAATCATAATTGGAATTATCAGCGCTGTTGTTGCTTATTATTCTTTAACTAACTTCTTAAATTCTCCAATAACTTTTTAAATACCTTTTAAACACGTTTCTTCATGGCTGAACAAGTATGCATTAGTTGTAAGAGAAACGTTTCAAACAAGAGCGTAGCTCGTTTTCCATGCCCTAGCTGTGGTAAAACTGAGATTGTTAGGTGTGGTGACTGCAGGGCAAACGCGATTGCTTACGAGTGCAAAGACTGCAAGTTCAGAGGTCCTAATTGATGCAAAATGGCCACTGTTGTTGTTACACTTAAAATAATGCCTGAATCTGTTGATACTAATCTTGAAGAATTGTCTGCTTCTGCTACTGAAAAAATAAGCGCTTTTGGCGGTAATGTTGGAAAGACAGACACAGAACCTATTGCTTTTGGCCTCAAATCTTTGCTTTTAATGTTTTCAATGCCTGAAGAAAAAGGCAGTACAGAAGACCTTGAGAAGCAAATCTCTGAGCTTCCAGGTGTTAGAGGCGTTCAGGTTATTGATGTGAGAAGAACTGTTGGTTAATGCGATAGTAAGTTATTAAGCATTCTGAGTTCGTCCTGCGTTATTGTTTCATTAGTGTATTTTTCTGCTAGTTTCTGAGCTTCTATTAGCTCTGCGCGCTTTTTCAAGTTGTGGTATATTCTAAGCAAGTCATCATAATGTTTGAGTTTTGCGTCTTCTTCAAGCTCTAAAAATGCTTGTCTTGCAGCAGCATAAGTTTGATTGGCTTCTTCATACTGCTCCATGTTTATGAGTTTTTTTGTTTTGTTTATCATGCCTGCCATTTGATTTCTGTTAGAGAATTTTTCATATCCTATCCTTGCAGAAATTACTAAGACAACAATTCCTATCAGCCAGAACAATATGTATGTTGCTGATGTTTGAAGTACATTTACTGCTCCGTCAACACCAGCCACTAAGCCAGTAATAGGCGAAAATCCGGTTTCTTTAGTTTCAGCAGAACCGCCTTTTGTTACTAAAACTTCATTTTTTTCCTCGCAGGAATGGCCAGTGCACGCTTTTATATTATACTCGTAAGATGTTCCAGGCTCCAGTCCTACTAGCTCTTTTCTGAATTTTGTTGCTTCTTGAAATGCAATGTTCTCATCATTTATGTTTAACACTGATATGGTTTCTATCTTTGTTGACCATGTTATTATTGCTCTTGTATCATATACTTCGATACGTTCAATTTCAAGGTTTATAGAATCATCAGAGAATGTTAAAAATCCTGTAAGAGTTCCGCTTGATATTAAGAATGTGATTAGAAAAACAGAAGTTATTGTTAATAAGATGATCCAATGACTTGATTTCATTTTATTCCCTCTTTTAACCAAACCCTGCTATCTATTTTTATAAATCTTTCTATTTATTGACAAAGCGCTTAAAAAACTAAAAATTTATATATCCCTCAATAACAGAAATTTTTATGACAACGAAAAGCGTTGGTGCAAACACTCTTAAGAGCGGTTCTTATCTTGTTATGGAAGGCGCTGCCTGCAAAGTGGGCAATATTCAAATTTCTAGGCCTGGAAAGCACGGCCATGCTAAAATGCGAATTGAAGGCGTTGGAATACTTGACGGAAAAAAGCGCATAATTGTTCTGCCTGGCCATGACCATGTGGAAGTTCCTGTAATCGAAAAAAAGACTGCTCAGGTTCTTTCAGTACAAGGCAATACTGCGAATGTAATGGATTCTGAAACTTACGAAACTTTTGACATCAAAATACCTGAAGAATTAAAGGCAGACTGCCAAGCTGGTGTTAACGTGCTTTACTGGCAGGTTCTCAACGACAAGATTATGAAGCAGGTTAAGAGTGGCGAGCAGTAAACTATATAAACCTCTACCAAGCTCTAAATCTCATGGTAAAATTCCCAGAGTCTGAATCGCGTTTTTTCAGGAATACGTTTGTTTGCCGTAAATGCAAGTCTAAAATCAGAGCTCCTAATCTCAAGGTTATTCAAGGCAAGGTAAAGTGCAGAAAGTGCAAAGGCCAGGCTTTAAGGCCTATAAGAAGGAAGTAATCTGGCTTCTGATTCCATTCTTAATAACGATAGTAATTAATAGTAGTTGTTATTGAAAAGATTAAAATGACTGATGCTTTTGTTGATTTTTTTCTTCGTAACAAATTTGTAATCCTTTTTTACTTAGCTGTTGTATTGTTTGTTTTTCTTAACAGAAAAAAGTTTAATTTCTATTTCAAGATAATTGCTTTGTACAGGACTAACTGGGGCATTAAATTAATGGACAAGCTTGCTGAAAAATATCGCGAGCCTATCAAGCTTTTTGGATACATTAGCATTGGCGTTGGCTTTATAGGAATGTTTTTCATTGTTTTTGTTCTGATTCAGAGCATTTACACTCTTTTCACAACTCCAAATGCGCCTCCTGCGCTTACTCCTATACTTCCCGGTGTTCATGTTCCTGGAGTTCCTGAGTCTTTGTTCATACCTTTGGTGAAGGGAATTATTGCTATTTTCATTGTTGCTGTAATCCATGAGTTTTCCCATGGTGTTGTTGCTAGGGCGCATAACTTAACGATTAAAAGAACTGGCATTGCAATTATAGGGCCGTTTTTTGCTGCTTTTGTAGAGCCAGATGAAAAAGAGCTTAAGAAAAGAGATGACATTACAAATTATTCAATGGTTGCAGCAGGTCCTGTTTCAAACATTGTAACTTTTTTTATCTTGTTCCTGCTTATTTCTTTTGCAGTATCTCCTGTTATTAACTCAATCTATTCTCCTTCAGGAATTTCATTTTCTTCAATAACTGATGACTCGCCTGCAGCTAATGCTGGTTTGCAGACAGATGTTACTTACACTATGATAAACAACCAAAGCGTTACATCTCTTGCGGATTTTTTGAGAGCGTTTGAAAACATAAAGCCGAATGATGTAATGTCCATAAGTAATTCTGAAAATACTTACTTTGTTGAAACAGGCACTAATCCAGATGACAACACAAGAGCTTACCTTGGTGTAAATATTTATAACCGTTTAGCTGGAGATACTACAACATCTTTCAAAATCGTCTCATGGTTTACTAGCTTGCTGTCTCTCATTGGCATCTTAAGTTTAGGTATTGGAATTGCAAACCTGCTTCCTATAGGGCCATTAGATGGCGGAAAAATGCTTCAGCAGGCTCTCCACAAAATAAGAGGAGAGAAAAAAGGCAATAAAACTTTAGTCCACCTAAGCTTGTTCTTCCTTCTTGTTATTCTTCTGCTTTTAACCCCTATCTTCAGGGAAACTGCTAAGTCTATTTTTGGGATTTCTTAAATCTAATTTTTGAATATCCGAAAGATTTATATATTAGTTATACACACTAGTGTGTATAAATGTTAACAAAAAACGTTGTTAGGGATTTGAAAGAAATAAACAGAAATTTTGCTAATGGTGTGATAGTTAACAAAGGCAGTTTAGAGTTTGCTCTTAATGCTGCAAGCAAAAGCAATGATTGGCAAGAACAACTTGCTTATATTGTTAGAGCCCTTCTTTGCGACCACATTTTTGTTGATGGCAACAAGAGGGCAGCTGCTGCTTACATAATGGCTATGCAAAAAAGACTGAAATACAGATACGATTCATTTAAGATTGACAAGCTGGTATTAGATATAGCCAGGAATAATATTGCTGATGTTAAAAAAATCAGGAGGAGGATTCAAAATGCAACACCCAAGCATATTTGATAAGGAAGTGCTAGAGCTTGCGAAGAAGCTGCCGAAGCAAACACCAGAGCCTTTCAAAGCTCTGGAAGAGTATGACCGCACGCACAAACTGCGTAGGTGGGATAACAAAGTCAGGGTTAACTTTACACTGGATCCTAAGACGTATAAAGAATTTAAGCGTTATTGTGAGAAAAAAGGCTATAAGATGAGCACGTTAGTTGAAAGACTTATTAAGAAAACTGTTAAATAGTGGCTTTCGATTCTTTTCCTTATGATTTCAGTAGTTTTAATTGAGCCTCACGTTTCTGGTAATATAGGCAGTGTTGCAAGAGCTATGAAGAACTTTGGCTTGAAGAATCTTATTTTGGTTAATCCTAAATGTGACCATTTGAGCGGGGAAGCCAAAGCAAGAGCAAAGCACGCCAGGCTAATCTTGAAAAATGCAGTTATAGTGAAGAAATTTAGTAATTTGAAGTTTGATACGCTTGTAGCAACAACTGCTTCTCTAGGCCGCGATTATAATGTTGCCAGGCTTCCATTAACTCCTGAACAGCTTGGTGAAAAATACATTGAGTTGAACAAAAGCAAAACAGCTTTGGTATTTGGCAGGGATACTACTGGCTTGACAAACTCTGAAATTCTGAAGTGTGACTTTGTTGTTTCTATCCCTGCTTCAACTAACTACAGTGTTCTCAACATTTCGCATGCTGCTTCAATAATATTTTACGAGTTGTCCAAGAAATCAAGAATAAATAAGATAGGAAATTTTACTGCTGCTACATCCAAAGAAAAAGATGTTATAATGAAGTTAATTGATAGTCTTCTCAGGCAGATGCCTTTTCATTTTGATACAAAGCGAGAAACTCAAAGAAGAATCTGGCGCAGACTAATCGGAAAAGCAATGCTTTCCAGAAGGGAAGCGTTTGCTGTTATTGGCTTTCTGAAGAAAATAAAGTTAAGATGACTTTTTATCAAAGTACTCTTTAACAACTGGAAGTCCTGCTGGCTTTGCAGTTTCTCCTAGGGAATAATAAATGCGTTCAACTTCTCCTCCCCAGCTGTAATTGCCTTTTTCCTTCTTTATTTGCGCTACTTTAAGCTCTCGCGTATCAACGCCTTTTTTCAGGTTGTAATAGATTGCCCGCATAGTCACTTTTGGAAAGATTTCCTTGTAAATAGCGTAGATATTGTAGCCGTGAGCCTGTTTAGCATAGTGCAATATCTCCACAATATTCTGCCTTATTTTGCTTCCTGCAGGTCTTCCTCTTGGCATGAATATCAATCGAACTAGCTAATATAAATATTTTGCTATATTGAAAAGAATTGTTTTTATATATGAAAATAGAGATATTCAAGAAAACCTTTATATAGTACACAACCTATTTTCCTATATAAATTATTAAAACACGCTTCGAGGTGGATTAAATGGTACAAGGAAGATGTATGAAATGTAAGAAACAAGTTGATATTAAGGATGCAAAGGAAGTTATTATGAAGAACAAAATGAAGGCTATGAAAGGAACCTGCGGCAAATGCGGTACAAAAGTCTTCAGAATTGTTGGAAAGGCTTAAGCCTTTCTTCTTTTTCTTTTTGATTTAGCCTAATGGCTTTATTTCTTGTTTGAATATTCTTGAAGCATTTTTTGTATATGCAAAAATGTTTTTCTTAAAATATGGCGGGTTTTGTTTTTGTATGTGGCCGATAAAGTAGTAGCTTATTGCCATTACCGTAGCAGGTCCTGCCCATTTTGGCAGGCTAATATTCAATCTTTTCTTTCCAAAATCCTTGTTGTCATAACCTATGCTCAGGAAAAACTCTCGCTCAGCAGGCACAACAGTTTTTGCGTGCTTTGTTTGTTCTGGAGTGAAAACCCGCCCTGAAATTTTTGGGCCAAACAGCTCATCAAACTTTGTTGCAAGCATTTCCCTGATGTTGTCAAACTCTGTTGGCAAAATGATAAAATAAGCGTCGTACTTTCTAAGGTTTTTAGGAATAACAGCATCAACACTTTTCTTTATGTGTTCAAGAATTTTTTTTGGGTTTTCTTTTGTTTTTGCCATTATCATACTCATATAAGTTGAAGTATTGTAGGTGTACGGTTCAATGTTTTTCGGAAAGACAAAAGTCTTATCAGCGTGTTTTCTTGCAGCTGCGTCCTTATTGTTAGTGAGCAGCCTAACTTCAATTCCTTTTTTCTTTAGTTCCTTTGCAATTATAGGAGCGTGTTTTCCTCCTGATGCTGAAATTAGTATTGCTCCGTCAATTTCTTTCACTGTTTTGAGTTTTTCCTTGTAAGTTCCTTCATCAGCAAATACAGCATCAGAATCTTTAAGAATAATCCTGCCTGTAACAGCTGCATTGCCGCTCCCAACAACCAAGGGTCTTTTATAGTTGCCTAATGAGAGCTTTGGCAAGCCTTTCTGTATGAACAAATCTAATGCATATATCACGCATTCATCTAAGTCGATTAGTTTAGCGCCAAATGTCATACGTCTTTTCTTGTGGTTATTTTTTATAAATCTTATGTTTTATTTTTCTTTTTTTCCATGATTCGCATTCCATCGGGATACTGAGCTTTACAGCTAATTTCTGACAAGGTTTTTATAGCTGCTTTCAATACAGTTTTTTTATGAATTTTTTTTATTTCATAATTATTTTAATATCTGTTGTTGTTACTGATTGCACTATGCCACAACCTCAAACTGAAACTTCATCTTCAAACAATACGTTGCTTATTGGCCTTACAGGAGATGTAATGCTGGGCAGATTGGTTAACGAACAGATTTCTGTTGCTGGCTACAAGTATCCTTGGGGTGATATGCTGTCGCTGCTGCAAAGCACTGATGTTAACCTTATTAATCTGGAAACCACGTTAACAACTAGCAACAAAATAGTTCCCAAAGTGTTTAACTTCAAAGCAGACCCGGATAAAGTTCAAAGCTTGCTGGATGCAAGGATAGATGTTGTAACTATTGCTAATAATCACATCCTTGATTTTTCTGAAGAAGGATTAATAGAGACGATTTCCGTGTTAGACAAGGCAGGAATTAATCATGTGGGTGCGGGCGTAAACATCTCAGAAGCAGCAACTCCTGTTATTATCACAAAAAATAATATAAAAATAGGGGTTCTTGGCTATACTGATAATGAGCCAGAGTGGGAAGCTAATGATAAGCCAGGCACTGCTTATGTTTCTGTTGGCGATATTGCAAAAGTTGAGAAAGAAATAAAAAAATTAAAAGAGAAAGTAGATATTGTTATTTTCACAATTCATTGGGGTCCTAACCAACGCAAAAAACCAACTCAGACGTTCATAAACTTTGCTCACAATGTCATTGATGCTGGTGTTGATATTTTCCATGGTCATAGCGCTCATATTTTTCAGGGAATAGAGGTTTACAACAACAAGCTTATTCTTTACGATACTGGTGATTTTGTTGATGACTATTATGTAACGCCTGAATTAAGAAACGACCAGTCATTTTTATATCTGATAACTGTTGACAAAAATGGAATCAAAAAAGTACAGCTAGTTCCGGTTTTAATCTTTCGCATGCAGGTAAACAAAGCAACTGGAAACGATTACGAAGAAGCAGTCAATAGAGTCAAAAAAATATCTAAGGAATTTGGGACAAGCGTAAAAGAAACTGACGAAGGAGTTTTTGTTTCATGGAAATAGACTCAACAACTTTTAACGCAGCCTTAAACAACGGTAAGTCAATAATTTTGAGCTGCAACTGCTCGGTAAACTATTCTGGCAGGGCAGAAAGTTTTCTTGCAGACGGCGACAGGATCATAATAATAAAATCTGACAAAACTCTTCTTATCCACCAGCCGCAAGGCAGCAATCCAATTAATTACATGAAAGAAGGCGCTGCTCATAAACTGCTGCAGAAAGATGGCAATCTTGTTCTTAGCAGCAGTAATCTTGCGCTAAAAGAATATGTTAACATAATCCTAAATAAAATCCATTCACTTCAAATACTAAACTTGACTGATAACCAAAAAATTCAGTTAACAGGTTCTGAAAAAGATATGTCTGATATGATTTACAACAATCCTTCTCTTATTAGCAAAGATTTCAAGCCGTTGTCAAGGGAAGAACACACTAAGTACGGCTTCATAGATGTTTTTGGCCATGACAAAAATAATACTTTGGTTGTAATTGAATGCAAGCGCTATTCTGCTGACTTTAATGCTGTTGACCAATTGCTAAGATACATTAAAAAAATCAAAGAACTCAAAGGCATTAATAATGTTAAAGGTATAATCGCTGCTCCAAAAATTTCAGATAATGCTTTGCAAATGCTCCGAGACCACAACTGCGAGTTCCGCTCAGTAAACCCTCCGAAGTATCTGGAGAAGTATGACAAGCAACAGCAGAAGCTTGATTTTTTCTAACTTTACATACTATCCAGTATCTCGTGCGCGTTAACTGCAGCCAAATTCTTTCTTAATTCGTTCCATTTGTTTCCTGCAGTTGCAAACAGCTTTGCTTTCACATAATCTGTTTCCCTATCACTAACCCGAGCAAGCTTATCTGCGAGAATTAGTCCGTACGGATAGCCTGGGAATGTTAAATCACGGGAATTCTCTTTCAATTCAGCTATTGTTTCTTCTATTTTTTCCTTTTGCTGGTTATGAATCTCTGTCCTGAACACATGGCTGCTTTTCTCATGCATTTTTGCAAAAAGCATCTCTGCTTTATGGTGTTCAGAAGCTATCTCAGCAACAGGATAATAATACCAAGCTCCATTTTTATCTTTGCTGTCAAGCATTGCTGCAAACGAGCTTCCTTTTTCTGTGGTTAGTGTTGTAGTTTTTGCAACTGCTGCAATTGTTACTTTTTTCTTAGAAGCTTCAAGGTACAAGTCATCAAAATGCTGTTTTTCAATGTCATTTTCAGCTTCTAAAGTGCCGTCAAGGAAAACAACAGCTCCTTCACTTAACATTTCGCTGGCAAATTTTATTTCGCTTGATTTGCGAATGCTATCGCATAGTTTAGTTAAGTCACGCCCTTTCACTTCTGTTTCTTCCCCATCATCAGTGTAAATCTTTGCTTTAACTTCTTTATCTTCAGCTATTGCCAGAACGTAAAATTCTCGCTTTCTGTTTTTAATCATTTTATTGTTTTTCAGAACAACAGCAGCGTTTCTCATGAGCTGCAAACTTAGCCCAGGCGCACTCACCAATTCAGAGTTCCCTCCGTCTACAAAAACTATTGTTTTACCACTGCTACTGTTGCTAATTTCCTTAAAATTATTCAAAGAGAATTTAACAGGTTTGTAATGTCTGTCATTGAAAACAGCATGGTTTCCTTCTGCTTTTTCAACTCTTTTGCTTACTTCTTCTATTATTTCTTTGAGCATCTTTTGTTCTCTTAACTTTTTCCCGATTTCTTTTCGGTAAAGTCAACTCGCACATGTTTTCCCTATTCAATTTTTCTCTTCTCCTCTAAAAAGTTAAGGAGGAGAGAAAAATTAGTAACATGCGAAATAAACGTTGCCACAACAAACTCGACATCCCATCAGAAAACTTAATATAGCTATAGCTTATATTTTTTGTTATGAAGTTAAGCAACATGCAGCTTATATTATCCACTGCAGCGGTTTTTGTGATTGTTATTTTTTTCGGCAATTTTGTCTTTTTGCTTAACAACCATGATTACACTTCTGAATTTCAAAAACTCAAAGTAAATGAAACCATTGCTAATAACGTTGTTGACTTTGTTAACGGAAAATCTACTTTAAGCTCTGAATTTAATTCCCGTGAGTCATCCCATCTTGAAGATGTAAAAAATCTTTTTACAGCAATAAAACGTTTCTATTACATTTCATCTCTGATATTATTAATAATGTCAATTTACTTATTTACAATTAAAAAATTCAATCAAATAATACCAAAATCACTTATAGTTTCAGGCGCTGCTTCGCTGCTATTGCTGTTCATTATTTTCTTACTCTCTTTTAGCTTCACTGAAATCTTCAATTTAATCCATAAGCCTTTTTTTGCTTCAAACACCTGGATATTTCCTGCAGATTCTTTACTAATAACTACTTTTCCTGAACAATTTTTCAAAGACTTTGCAAAAAACCTTTTCCTTTTGATATTTGTTAATTCAGCAGTATTTCTTGGAATTGGCTTGTTTATCAGAAAAAAATTTAAGCAAAGAAATAAAACATATCCTGATGATTATCCCTCGTAATTGTAATTTCTGCGGGTTGTGCTGCGCTCTTACAGTAAAACTTACTGAAAAAGAAATTAAAGATATTGAATCACTAGGTTATAACCGCAAGGATTTTACTGAAGAAGACGAACCAGGAAGCAAAGTAATAAAGCGTCCTAACAGTTGGTGTTATTTTCTTGAAAGCAAAGACAATAAAGGCACTTGCAAAATCTATGAGAAAAGACCGCATCGCTGCAGAGAATTCCCAGACAAAGAACTCTGCGATTTGAAGGATAACGTAATCTTCAACGACATGTCAAACAAGCACCCAAACGTAAAGCTGCTATGGAAACGAGCCCCAAAGAAAAACGACCCTCTGCCTAAGAAAGAACCTGAGTTTCCTGTCTAAAAAAACTCTCCCAGTCCTTTCTGTTGTTTTACTTTGATTTCTTCTTTTACTTCTTCAACAGCTTTTCCTAGGATTGGAATACCATATTCCCCGTCATATCCAGGCTTTACTTCAATTTTTCCTTCTCTGTTAGCAATTATCGCAGCAGCTAATTTTTCATCCACGACTTTTTTCAATTCTTCTTCAGAAACATTAAGCAAAATATTAAACTCGCTTCCAAACTTCTCAATCAATAGATTGTAAACAGCCCATGTTTTCTTGGTTGCAAGAGAACCTCCATTAAGCGCAACTATTATCTCTGTAAGTGGTATCAGCCTCTTAAAAGGAATTGCTCCTTCTGGCTTAAACCCTTCCTCTCTGTCTGCAAGTTCCTCAACCCTATTCAATACACCAATTGTCATCTCTTTTTTGCATGCAGGACAAATCTTATTAACTTTTGCGGATTCTTCTGGACTCATAACAACATTGCAATTTCTGTGCCCGTCAAAATGATATTTTCCATAGCCAGGGTCAACTTCAATTGTTTCCACAAAACCTTTTCTTTCTCTTATAGCAGCCAATATATTTTTGTAATTCAACTCATCCATCTCAAACACATTAGCTTCTCGTCCCATTCTCCATGGCCAGAAGCTGTGCAAATCTGAATTAGATGTGAGCGTAATGTTATCCAGTGCACTTATTCGCCAGTTCATTTCTGGATCAGAACTCATACCAGTTTCTATGGAATGGATGAGCTTAGTTTTTTCCTCAAAGCACTCTTTCAGCGAATCGAAGCCTGTTTTTGAACCTAGTAACCCAAAAAATGGCGTCCAAATATGGGCTGGAATTACTTCAATATCTGGACTTATCTCATTCATTTTCTCAACTAATTCAATACTGCTAAAACCAAATATTGGCCTGCCGTCGTAATCAATCCTTCCTTTGCTGAGTAGAAAATCAGTTATTTGCTTGACGATTTCCAAGCTAGGCGCATACAAAAGATAATGAATCCTTCGTCCTTTTCCGCCTTGCGTATAAACCAATGCAAGTTCTGTCTGCAAAACAAAAGGAAATCCATTGCTGCTTTTCAGAATTCCACTTCCATCTTCTTTTAAATTACTCTTAATTTCTTGTATCCATTGCGGATGCGTGAAATCACCAGTACCGAGTAAATTTACTCCTTTTATCCTTGCATACTTCTCCAAATTTTCCAAGTCAAGAGCTTTACTTGTAGCTCTTGCATATTTGCTGTGTATGTGCAAATCACTTATTATCTTCATTTAACTACCTCACATAAATCTCTGCATTCTCAGTAAATTTGGTTACTCGCGAAGCAGTTTTTCCTGGAAACGCTTCAAACTTTATTTTTCTGTCTTCCAGCATTTGAACAAGCACAATTCCATTAACATTTTCATAATTTTTAGCTTTAATGCCTTTTGCCAGATAGCTCCAATCCCAATCCTTGTCTCCATCAAAATATCCAGAGCTAACTAATTCATACTTTACCAAGCCATCTTCAACAGAAACTTCAGCAGGGTCAGGTTTATTTCCTTTTATTGAAGACTGTTCAGGCTCGCCATTATACTCTCCCATGGAAATGACAATGTTTTCCGGGTCTATGTAATCGTAGGCAAAACTTATTGAATTTAACTCTCGGCTGCGTGAATCTTCTCTAATCTTGTCAAGCGCATTTTCCTTAATCCAGGTTCCTACTAATCTGCCATCAACATCATAATCGATTTTTCCTGCTATTGGTTCTTCTGTCCTAAGGCTTATCTCTTTTAGTTTGCTTTTTATTGGCTCATTAAAATATTCGTAAGTGTTCGGAATATGAGTTTTCCATGCTTCTGAAACATAGTATTCAGGAGTTATGAAACCTGTTAAAGTAAATTCAGTATCAACAATGTTATAGTCAATGTTAGTATAATACGTGCCTATAACTTCTCCTGCGTCTACTGGAACTCGAACAGATGAATAACTGCCAGGTTCTGGCGCAACTGCAGCAAGCTTTGGTGACAACGTAGTTGTATGAATGAAAATGCTTGAGATAGTACAAGTGTGTTCAATCACAAGCCTGAAATCGTTTTCTATCATTTCTCCTGAATCAATATCGCGCCATGGTCCTTTCATGTTTTGAATTGAAGTAACATATCCGCTTGCAGGCGAGTAAACATCTACTGGCTCTGCATTTCCCATGGCTTTGAAGTAGTGGTGGTCAACAGGAGTTACATGGCTTCCACTCATAAGACCCAATGGCTCAAAATATGTTGTTCTCTCCAAATCTACAGGAGGATAATCAAAAGAAATCTTGCTTCCTTCACACTCTGCTGGTTTTTGTCTTTTATCGCTAGCTTTAATTTCAGTTTTCTTTTCTTCTATTTTCTCTTCATTCTCAGCAGTTTCGATAATTTCTTCAGAATTAGCTTTTTCAGAAACTGTTTCTTCAGGAATTGCATCTTCAGCATTACAACCGTTTATAAGAACAGTTAATAATACAAATAACCCAAGAATATAACTCATTATTCTCATTGTTAAAATCAGCAACAATAGTGATATATAAATTTGTTGCAGTAATCTGTTTCAAAAAACAAAGGTTTTTTAAGTGAAATTAATCTTAGTGCTGTTATGCTCCCTGTATTTATTTGGATTGCTATTTTTATAGCGAGCTTAATTGTTTTAGTTAAGGCTTCTGATTACTTTACAGATTCTGCTGAAAAGATAGGGCTGTATTTTGGTCTTCCAGCCTTTATTGTTGGAGTTACTATTGTGGCAATTGGAACTTCTTTGCCTGAACTTGTTTCATCTATCTTTGCTGTTCTAAACCACTCTTCTGAGATAGTTGTTGGAAATGTTGTTGGTTCAAACATAACTAACATTTTCCTTATCTTAGGTATTGCCGCTATTATTGGCAAGAAAGTTAATGTTACTTATGAACTCATTCACGTTGATTTGCCAATGCTAATAGGCTCCTCATTTTTACTCACGTTAACTATTTGGGATGGTGTTTTTACCTTGCCTGAAGCTTTGTTATGCATTAGCGGTGTTTTTCTTTACCTTGTTTACACTCTGAGTATTGAAAAGAAGCATAAAGATACTGAAATTAAAAAAGAAATGAAAGGGTTTCTTAAAAAAAGAAAAAAATTGGACTGGAAAGCTTTGATTGTTCTTGTTGTCAGTGTTTTTTTCATTTACATTGGCGCAAATTATACTGTTGAATCTGTAATTAACTTATCTGAAGCATTAAGCATAGGCAAAGAAATAATCGCAGTAAGCGCTGTAGCTTTAGGAACTTCACTGCCTGAATTAATGGTTACTGTTTCTGCAGCAAGAAAAGGAAAGCCAGAGATGGCTGTTGGAAACATTTTAGGTTCAAACATATTCAATTCTTTTGCTGTAATGGGAATCCCTGCTTTGATTGGAACTTTAGTTATCCCTTCCAGCATACTAACCTTTGGCTTGCCTATGATGCTGGCAGCAACTTTACTATACTTTTTCATAACGCAAGACAGAGAAATCACCCAATGGGAAGGCTGGATGCTTGTAATCTTTTACGTTTTCTTCATTGGAAAAGTGTTCAGCTTCTTTTGAGAAATTTTCACCCATCCGGCTTCCATTTTGCGACTGTTACGTTCTTACCGTTATGATTGCTATGAATGAGCAGTGATACTGCAGCAGCAACTTCTCTGATATCTGTATACTTGGCTCCTTTTGGCTTTACAACGCTTGTTTTCAAAATACCTGGGCTGACCATGTTAACAGTAACTCCCTTAGGAGCCGCTTTTGCAAGCGCTTTTGTTAACAGCCACACTCCTGTTTTGCCAATGTAGTAAGGTGTTGTTTTGTCAGGCACCATCATTTCTGTGCAGCCAACACTTCCAATGTTCACTATTCTTCCTCGCTTTTGCTTTTTCATTATCTTAATTGCTTCCTTGCTGCAACTAAAAACAGTTATTGAATTATTTTCAAACATATCTTTAACTTCTTTAGAAGTAGTCTTTAGCAATGGTTTATACAAGAAATCGCCAATGTTATTCACCAAAACATCTATTCTCCCAAACTTCTTTTTAGCAGCAGTTACTAGCCTTTTAACATTCTTTTCATTTGTTAAGTCTCCTTTAACACAAATGCAATCGCTGTTAATTTTCCTCAATTCTTTCAATGTCTTAGCAGCTTCTTTTCTGCTTTTGTTGTAATTGATTGCAACAGCATAACCTTCGTTAGCAAGCATTAACGCTATTGCTTTCCCTAAGCCACGAGCCGCGCCTGTTACAATTGCCCCTTTCATGCAAATCGAAAGCAACAGTAAAATATATAAAGCTGCTGTTTTGCCGTATGTTAAGTGATGAGAAAATTCTCAACTTCAACTAAATTGTTTTTCGCTTTTCTTTTTGTAGCTTTAGTGTTTGTAAGCACAAAAATTAACTTTGCCCAGCTTGTTGGACAGGAAAATCAGTTCTTTACTGTTTTCCAGTTCTTCGGTCCAATTGCAGGAGGAATATTGGGAAGCTTGTTCGGAGCTTTAATTGTTTTAACTGCTCTCACCACTAATTTTATTGTGAATCTGGTTAATAACAGCAGTAGCTTTGAATTAGTAACACTACTTCGTATTCTTCCAATGGTGTTTGCAGCATATTACTTTGGCACCAGAAGAAAACACATTTCACTTGTTGTTCCACTTATAGCAATTGCCTTGTTCGTAGCTCATCCTGTCGGTCAGCAAGTCTGGTATTTCACTCTGTTTTGGACGATTCCAATTATTGCTAAATTCTTCCAAAAAAGATTATTTTTGCGCAGCTTAGGCGCAACTTTCACTGCTCATTCAGTTGGCGGCGCTATCTGGATTTGGACAGTTCCAATGGCACCAGAAGCATGGATTGCATTAATTCCTGTGGTCATAATTGAACGCCTCTTATTTGCTTCTGGAATCTCAATATCATTCGTTGCAGCAAACACTCTTTTAGCAAGAGTAGAATCAAAAGTTCCTTTCATTTCGATTGACAAACGCTATATTTTTTCAAAGCAAATCTTTAAGAATTTTTAAGCTTCTTCATTAAACCACAACTCCCTAGCTTCTCCTATAGCAAACAGGCTTCCTGTTACTAAAACTGTTTCGTCTTCTGCTTCTTCAATCGCTTTATTCACAGCTTCTTTTACGTCTTCAATTACTGTTATGTTCTTATTGTATTTTACAACTTCTCTCTCAATCAACCCGCAGTCCATTCCTCTGTATTTTGCTTTTGTGATTATGATTTTCTTAACATGCGGTAAGATAAATTCAGCAACTTTTGTTATGTTTTTTTCTTGCGACATTCCTATTACCAATATAACTTCTTCATTCAAACTACTGAGAAAATTCCCTAGCTTCTCTGCTCCGCTTGGATTATGTGCTCCATCAATTATTACTCTAGGATTTTCTTGCATGACTTCCAGCCTTCCTGCCCATTTGGTTTCAGCAATTCCTTTGCTAATTTGCTCGTCGCTAATATCCTTATTATGTTTTTTCAGAGCTTTCAAAGTTTCTACAGCAATTGCAGCATTTCTTTTTTGGTATTCGCCCAACAATCCTATTTTTCCTTTATAATTTTCTTTGACAATCATAACTTTATTATTCCTGCTTTTTGCAATCTCAATCAATTGTCTTCTTATCTTGTCATCATCCTCTCCAATAACAGTGATTCCTCCTTTTTTCACTATTCCTGCTTTTTCTTCAGCTATTTTTTCTTTTGTATCTCCTAAGAATTTCTCGTGTTCCATTCCAATATTTGTTATCACGCTAACTAGTGGCTTTTCTATGGTATTTGTCGCGTCTAATCTGCCTCCTAAGCCTACTTCAATCACCCCAACATCACAATTCTTCTTTTGAAAGTAAAGGAAAGCCATTGCAGTTGTAAACTCAAAGTAAGTAGGCTGCCCTTTCATTTCATCTGCAGCTTTTTTCACTTCAACAAACACTTCTGCCATTTCCTCTTTAGAAACCATTTTTCCATCAAACTGAATCCTCTCCCTAAAATCCTGCAAGTGCGGACTCGTATACATTCCAACTTTATAACCTGCTTTCCTCAGCACCGAGTCAATCATTGCAACAACAGAGCCTTTCCCATTTGTTCCTGCCACGTGAATTGTAGAGTATTTATTTTGAGGATTGTCAAGTAAACCACATAATTCTGTGATGTTCCCAAGCCCTAGTTTCATTCCATAGAATTCAAGTTCATCAATGTATTGGCTTGCTTGCTTGTAGTTCATTTTACCCAAAAAAAGTTTCCAATTTGCTTTGCTCGCGCTCTTCAAGAAGTTCCTGGCTGTCATAGCCTATGACTTCCAGTATTTTGCCTACTGATGGCACAACTTGATTTGCAACATAATATTCTGCGTCATACTCTCCTTCATTGATTTCTTCTGGAAGCTTTGACCTATCTCTAATCACGCCTTTGCCTTCCAAAACAACATATCTTATGCTTGTTCCAGGCCCTACTTTTTGCCCTTGCGCTTCCATTTTTTTGGCAATGGCTACATGCGGCGGAACATTAGCATAGCTTTTCAGTTCTCTTGTTATTTGTGTTTTTATTACCACTTTTCCTGTTGGGATTTTCTTAGCTCGCAAATCTTTGATAATTTCTTTGACGTATTCAACAACTTCTTCTTTTTTCTCTCCGCCAAGAATCATTTTCAAAACTTTTTCTTGTGTTTCTTTTGCAACTAATGATAAATTCCTTCTTACAGTTTCAAAGCCTCTTACTTTCATCTTCCCTGCTTCATCCATTAGGGCATATCTTTTCTTAGCTCCGCTTTCACTTCCTTTTGCAGCAACAAAAATTCCTGATTTGTAGAAGTTTTCAAATTCAAGCTCCATTATTCCCGGCAGGTTTTGATTAATCTCTTCAACAAATTTCATTGCTTCTTCCTGCTCTTTCCCGCTTAATGCCAAGAATATGGAATCTGTATCGCTATAAAGCACCTTCAATCCAGCATCTTTAGCTTTGTTAATTACTTCTTGTATGTGATGTCTTCCATAAGCAGTTATTGCTTTAGCACAGTCAATGTTATACCATCTTGCTCCGAAGAATCCATAATATCCATAAATTGAGTTTGCAATTGTTTTCAAAGCCTGCTGTCTTGCTTCAAGCGTTTTATCTTCTTCTGATTTTTTTGCTATTTCTTTAACTCTTAATCTTCTCTGTATTACATTATCTATGACTGTTGAAATAAATCCTTTTTTTGCTTTGCCAAAGCTAACGCCTTTAAGCACTCCATCTTCGCTGTCTTGCCCGTGGATTATTGTATCAGGAGAAATGTTATGCGCAGAAATAATAGTTGGATACAGGCTTCTGAAATCAAACACTGCAATGTTTTCGTAAAGCCCAGGTGTTGGCTCATAAACATAACCGCCTTCATAGCTTTCCATTCGTCTTTTGCGTTCTTCCCCAAATTCAGGTCTATTTGGCGCAAGTTCATTAAATTCAGGTGCTTCTTTCATCAAATACCATTCAACCAGTTGCGAGAAGCTCATCCTGCTTAATTCTGCTGGAGTTAACCCAATCATTTTCGTAAACTCTATTATGTTCGGCATCAGTTTTACGCATAAGTCATAGGTTAGCTTGGCATCCTGCAAGTTATACTCTGCAAACTTTTCAAGCTCTCCGTTTTCTTCATTCCATGCAGTATAAAGATTCTCTAAGTCAACTTCTACTTTCTCTTCGTCTAAAAGCTCTTTTGCAACGTCATTAAGCTTAAAACTGGTGAACGTAGTTCTAAAAATTCTTTTTACAAATCTGAAAACATCTATGTGTGCTATTCCTGTTATTTCTGTTAAAGGAATCTTTCCTTTCTTCATTTTCATCTCCGAATTATCCAATCCAACATTCAGCTTTATTTTGTATTTTTCTGCTCTTGCTTTTATGCATGGCAAGTCAAACCCGTCAGAAAAATAGCCTGTCAGAACATCAGGTTTGTACTCTTCCATAATCTGCTGAAATCTTTCAAGTAATTCAACTTCGCTGTCAACAACTTCCAAATAATCAAGCTTATTGTCAAAGTGCTTCCATGTGATAACTTTTTGAAATCCATCCCCATAAATTGCAATCATTATTATAGGATCATTTTCAGGAACTATCTCTTTGCCAAACTGAGCTAGTGTTTCAATGTCAACAGAAAGAACTTTAAGTTCAGGTATCTCATCGCTAGCATGGATTATTTTAGCAGCTTTAAAAACATCACATTTATAGTTGCTGTCAATAAACTCGCCTTCTGCTTCATAACTTAACAAAGGAATTATTTTGCGGTCAATTAAATATCTTCTGGTGAATGGTATGTCTGCCTCAAGAGTCTTAAACTTACCTCGAACAATAGGAACATCTGAAGGAAATTTAACAAAGACTTTCTTAGCTTTTATTTCTTTTCCTAGAAACTTTTTCTTATGCTCTTCAACTTTTACAATTTTTTCATCTTCTGCTTTTTCATCCAGCACCCAAAAATAAGGCTCAAAATCATCAACCTGCACGCATATTTGCTTTTCATTACTCTTTCCGTAAAGCTCAACAATCGGTTTGCCATCTATTGTTTTGTACGCTATTTCTACTGGGTTAAATCTTATTTTTACCATGCTCGAAAAGAATTTTTGTAATTATTTAAAGGTTTGGCTAGGATTCAATTCCTAATTTCATCTATCTTATCCCTTCTTTCTTGGTTAAGGTAATACTTAAAACCATACTTCTTGGCTTTTTTGCATAAAATTTTTTGTTTAACTAAGGCATCGGCTACTACTAAAACTTTGCCTTTGTCATCAGAAGGAAAACCGTCTTTTAGTTCATCTTCGTATAAGGAACCTTTGCCCCAGCAGCCTAGCTTGTAGAGTTTTATGATTAAAGATTTTGATATTTGTATATATTCGCTCTTAGTTACTTTTTTTGTCATAAATCTAATTAAACAATTCTTATATTTAAACTTTCATTAAATAAGGTTCTAACTTTGTCCCATATAGTTCATAATCGAAAACTTTATATAGTTGAATCACCGCAACTATTTTTAACAAGAAGATGAATTTTTTAAAATGTTACAAAAATCTTTATTTTTAAAAGCGTACGGCGACAGTCCTATACTTAGAGTTCTTGATTTTTTAGTAACATTCCAAGACTATGATTATTCTATGAAAGATATTGCGAAAAATGCAAAGATAGGCTATACCACGTTAAAGTTATTCTGGAAGAATTTAGTTGATAGAAAGATGATAAAACAAACAAGAGTCGTTGGAAAAGCTAAAATGTATAAATTAAACACAGATAACCCTGAAATTAAAGAATTTATTAAGCTGTATTGGCTAGTTATCGATAGAGAAACTGATAGACTATTAAAGAAAGAAAAAGAAGTTACTGTTCAACATTAGTATTCCTTCTCAACCACAGCTTTCAAGAATTTTCGAAGTTATTTAAAGGTTTAGCATTCAAAAAATGAAAAGATTTATATGCTTTAAATAGGATATGGTAAACAATGACAAAAACAATTATGCTTGCTTTGTTACTGGTATCAATGCTTATTTTATACGGTTGTACATCCCAAGAACTTGTTACGCCTGAACTTATTCTACCCGAAAAATGCACTTTCCCTGTCCAGATTGCTTGTGTTGATTTCGATGTGACCAAAGACTCTATAGCAATAACTGTTTTGAATGGTGCAGGAAGAGATATGACTATTAAAAGCGTCACGTTTTCAGGAGATGCTGTTGATGGATGTGTGGTGGAAAGAGAAACACCTATCGCAAATAGAGAAGAAGCTACTTTTGAAGCAACGAATTGCAATATTGAACCAAGTAGAAAAGGTAGAGGGGTATTTCCAATGGATGTAGTATACTTCTGGGATGAAGATCCTACCGCAGAACATTCACTTTATGGTGAAATGTTAGCAAGTGTTAGATAACAAATAGAAAACAGAAGTAGTTATTTGTAAAACAAAGCGAGGTATTTTGAAAATGACATCCCAGCATTTTGAGCAGAGAGTTGGTGTTTACGTTGATGTGCAGAACATGTATTATTCTGCCAAGAATTTGTATAATGCCAAGGTTAATTTTGCAAACATTCTGAAGGCAGTGGTTGGTAAAAGGCGTTTAGTTCGGGCAAATGCTTATGTGATTAAGGCAGATATTGAGGAGCAGGACAAATTCTTTAACGCGTTAAAGCAGATGGGTTTTGAAGTTCACTCCAAGAACTTGCAAACTTTTCTTGGAGGCGCAAAAAAAGGCGATTGGGATGTTGGAATAGCAATGGACATGATTGAACAGTCTCAAAAACTTGACACTATTGTTCTTGTTTCCGGTGATGGTGATTTCCAGCCTTTGCTTCAGCATTTAAGAAGAGCTGTTGGCTGCAGAGTTGAAGTGGCAGCATTTGGAAAGTCAACTTCCAAGAAACTCGGAGAAGAAGCAGACAGCTTCCTTGACTTAGATAACCGAAGATTTTTGATAACGCCTACGAGAAGAGCAGCTTCCTCGCCGCCTGGAAGAACCCCTTCAAGTGCTAAAACTCGATAAACAGCTTATCCAAAATGATATACGTTACAACCTCCGAAATTCAAGGAAAGAAAATTGTCAAAACTATTGGCGTAGTGAAAGGCAGCAGTGTTCGCGCTAAATGGTTTGGCGCAGATATTATTGCAAACATAAGGAATGTTTTTGGTGGAGAAATAGTGGAATATTCTAACTTATTGGATCAGACAAGACAGAAAGCTATTGACCGTATGCTTGAGGATGCAAAGGCAAATGGCGCTAATGCTATCGTAAATGTCCGCTTCGCGTCATCCCAAATTGGCCAGCAAGCTGCAGAAATATTAGTTTACGGGACAGCAGTTGTAGTTAAGCTTTGAACGTTTTCTCAACGTCTCGTTCTATGATAATGTCTCCTGTATAGCCGCACTTGTCACATTTGTATCTGTTCCCTGTTATTCCTAGCGTGCGGTCCATGCCTACGTCAGTTGATCCGCATTTAGGGCAGGTTTTTATTTTCATTTGACTTTCTTATAACCCAGCCATATCAGTACAGCTAATGCTATTCCTAACAAAATAAATCTGTAAATGTTTTGCAAATGTTCCCAGTAGCGCATGCTTGCAATTATCAATCCAAGTATTCCGCCAAGCAAGAACCCGGTTGATACTGCTTCTACTTTAATCATTATCCCTGCTGCGAGTGCAGCAACTGCTACTATCAGTAATGCCGCAAACACATTGCCGTCATGAACCTTTCTTACAGCGTCGTACTCTACATTGCAGGTTTCACAGTAAGCTTCTGTAGCGCAGCCTCTGCTGTCGTATTTGTACGCTACATGCCCTACGTCTTTAGTGCATTCGTTTTGCAGTTCCTCGCTCGCTTCTATTGCTTCGCATTCCTGCGCTGCTATCTTTAGCGGTTGTGCTCTTTGGAATTCATCGCAGTAGTCAGAATACTCTGGTCCTGGGTAGAAAGTTGCTACTCCGTAATTCACAAAAAGGTTGAAAACAATAGCTATGGCAACTGCTATAACCCATTTCTTAATCTTGTTGGTCATATAGTCTCAATTCTGTTCTTTGAAGGTTCCTTATTAAGTCAAGGTAACCCGAAGAGCTTTTATTGTTTTTTATTTTTTGTGCTTTGCTGTGTAATGTTCTGAAGAAGTCAATAAGCATAGCTCTTGTTTTTTGTTCGTTTTCCACAACCACTTCAACATCTATCAATGATTCGCCATCAAATTCAAGAACATTGTTTTTCTCGCTTATAATTAGCTCGTTCATTAGTTGCAGTGCAAGAACATTTGCGTCTCCAAGCTTTGTTGTTCTGGTTATCTGCTTGCTTTTGTTGCTTTCATAAAATATTCCCAGAACTGCCATGTTATCCATTGGCGAGAAAGACTTAACTATAACTTTCAGCAAACTAACATGTGCGGTCTTTAAGCTCTGTTCCATTAACTCTTTTTTTGAATTTAGAGTTTAAAAACTTTTCTTTCGATAAATTAATTGCTTTCTGTTTTTTTAGAAACAGGTTTTTCCTTATTGATTTTTATCGTGAATCCGCATGGCATTTTTTTGGTTGCTCTCTGCAGGGCTTTTCTTGCTATTTCAAGATTAGCTTCGTTTACTGTTACTGTAAACAATTTTTCTCCTTTTTTAAGCTGAAGCGCAACTCCTATTGGCTTTCCGAAGCTTTGTTTCATTCCTGTGCTTACACGGTCTGCTCCTGCGCCTGCTGCTAATGGGTTTTCTCTCAGAATGTGGTATGGGTATTTTCTTATTCTGAAAAAGAATTTTCCAGGAACGTTTTTCTCAAGCCATCGTAGGCTGGTCATTCTTGCTGATTCTATTGCTTCCTGTCTTATCTGTACAGATGCTTTTGAAACCAAATCTAGGGAGTATTTTCGTTTTCTTTCCTCTCCCATGTTAAATCTTACGATTTTTCTAGCAGGGGTAATTCTAATGAATGACTTTTTTCTGAATTTCGAAATCCTCGTATAGGGCCTTTCAATGCGTATGTAAGCCCTTGATCTTCTCATCTTTGGCATAATATACTGGCATTTGGAAACAGTTTAAAAATGTAACGCTTTTGCTGTTTCTACTAAAACTATTTAATACAGTATAAACCTGTTTTTTGACTATGAAAAAAGTAATGTGTTTCGGCACTTTTGATGTGTTGCATAAAGGACATGAATTTTACTTAAGAGAAGCTAAGAAATTAGGAGACTTTTTAGTAGTTGTAGTGGCTTTAGACTCTACTGTTTCTGAAGTTAAGAATAAGCTTCCTAACAACAACCAAGACACTAGACTTAAGAATTTGCAGCAGTTAAATATAGCAGATAAAGTAATCTTCGGCAATCCTGGAGATAAATTAAAAATTGTAGAGGATGAAAAGCCAGACATTATCTGCTTTGGCTACGATCAAAACTCGTTCACAAAAGACGCTAAGGAAAAACTGCAACAGCGAGGATTAACTATTGAGATAGTAAGACTTGAAGCTTATCATCCAGATAAGTATAAGAGTTCTTTAATTAGAGAGTCTTCTGATTAGCGTACTTTTTAACAAACTTATCAGCTTTTTTCAGCAAGTTTTTTGCTGTTTTGAAGGTGGCTTGCTTAGCAGCTTTATCAAACTCCAGCCATTTGTATTTTTCGTGTTCAGAACTCAGTTTTATTTCTTCAGTTTCTGTTTCAGCAAGAAGAAAAACAACTTCTTTTGCAATTTTTTTTCCGTTTTTAGTGTAAAAGTAGCTTATTCTTTCCCTAAAGCCAGGGATAATCTTCAGGTCAATAAGTCCTGCTTCTTCTTCGGCTTCCCTTACTAATGTTTCCTCTTCTTCCTCACCAGTTTCAATATTACCTTTCACATAATCCCAATGTCCTGCTCCATAAAGTAATAAAAGGTATTTTATTCTGCTGTTTTCTTTCCTGTATATTATAGCTCCTGCAGACTTTTCTTGCATACGTTTTGTATAGATTTTTTAGCTTAAAAAGTTAATTGTTAGAACACAGCGCGAGGCATTACTATTTGAGTAACAGTATATTGTGCATTTAAAGCAGCGTCTGACACATAGTACCTAGTTTTTCTTTTTTCCACTAATCCTTTTCTTTGCAAATCATCAATGAATGCCCGTTTTTCATCTGAAGGAATTGGTGTTGTTTTAATCATGTCTAGCCATTTATAAGGTATACCTATTCTTGGAATATTTGCCAGAAATCTTGCTTCACTCACTCCTATCTCAACAGTATTCTCAAGTCTTTTTCCTTGAATTTTCACCATGCCGCCGAATTCCATCAAGTTAAGAAAACCTGGAAGAGAGTCGTAACTAACTGGTTCTATCTCTACTTGCGAACTCTCTGCAAAACCGCTCATTGGTGCAAATGGCATGTAAAAAGGTACTAGAATTTGATTTATTAAGCTTTCTGTAGCGGCAAACCATAACTTTAAATAACTCCTTTTTTAGTTAGTTTTCATGACTGAAATTACTCTTGGTGGGCAGGCTGTTATTGAAGGGGTGCTGATGCGCACTAAAACACATTACGCAATAGCTGTTAGAGATGACAAAGGCAAGATTATTGTTAAGAAAGAGCCGATTAATACGTCTTCTGAAAAATTTAAGATTTTAAAGCTTCCGTTTCTTCGTGGTGTTCTTGCATTGTATGATACGTTAATTCTTGGATTTAAGGCATTGATTTATTCTGCTCACATTTCTGCCGGAGAAAAAGAACGATTGAGTAAAAAAGAAATGGCAATTGCAATATTTTTATCAGTTATTTTAGCTGTAACTATCTTCATAGCTCTGCCTTTTTTCTTTGCTTCGCTTGCAACCAAAGAAAATTTGCTGTTCAATCTTATTGATGGTGTATTAAGGCTGGTTGCTCTTTTCGGCTATCTTATAATCATCTCTTTGTTTAAGGATGTTAGAAGGCTTTTCGAGTATCACGGCGCTGAACACATGACTATTCACGCTTATGAGCATAAAAAAGAGCTAAGCTTTAAAAAAATTGAAAAGTATAAGACAATGCATCCAAGATGCGGAACAAGCTTCTTGTTAATAGTTGTGGTATTGAGTGTTATTGTTTTTTCTGTAATCACAGCTGATAACTTTTTAGTTAAGTTTCTTTCCCGTCTCATGCTTTTGCCTGTAATAGCCGGTCTTTCTTATGAAATTCTGAAATTCAGCGCTAAGAATATTGACAGTTACTTTGTCAAACCGCTTACTTTTCCTGGAATATGGCTTCAGTACATAACAACAAAGCGCCCTGATAAAAAGCAAATAGAAGTCGCTGTTGCTGCTTTAAAAGCTCTTGTTAAGAATTAATTTTGCCTTTCTTCCCTTTCCTGGACGTCTGAGCTTACTTCTTCGAGATAGTCCTGCGCGCTTTTTACCTGCTCTAATGTTTCAGGCTTATTGCAGTAAGGGCAGTTTTTAGGAACCTTTTCAGCAGATTTAGGGCTAAACCTGTATTTGCAGTTATTGCACTGATAACCTTGGCTTTCCATTGCATTTAGTGCCTTTTTAAATTATAAAAAAGTTGTGTTAAAGAATCAGTATCCGTAACTTCGTCTCTGTTTCTTGTACTTTCTTTTTACGTTTGCTGTTCTGCTTGGTCTCATCTTTTCAGCGCCTTTGCCTTTGTAACGCAGCCCTCTGCTTTTTCTTCCTGCAGATGTTAAGCCTCGAAGAACTCTTGCTTTCTTTCTCATAATCCAGCTGAGATTTTTGTCAGCAGCTATTTCAGGAATGCTGCGGTCAACAAGTATTACTTCATGCCAATAGTGTCTTCCGTCTTGCCCTAAATAATAAGAATTCAGAACTTCCATGTTAGGATATTTGCTTGCAGCTCTTTCCTCGCTAACTGCACGGTAATTCTTGTCTAGTATTTTTACCTGCCTGGCGTGCTTGCTTCTTCTTCCGCCTTTTATGTCCGGTCTTTTTCTGCCGCCTCTGTCTACTCTTTGTCTTACAATTATGATTCCTGATTTTGCTTTGTAACCTAAACTTCTGGCTCTGTCAAGTCTTGTTGGCTTTTCAACTCTTACAGTTACCGGCTCTTTTCTCCACTGGATTCTTCTTTCTCTATCTATGTTAGTGGATTCTTTTGTCGGCTTTTTCCAGAGATTCCCTAAGTGTTTATATAAGCCCATGTTAGTCGTGAGAACTTTGGCGCTTTTATAAGCTTTGTTATTTTAAGAACGTTAATTTGTTTCAGCACAATATTTTTATATTATCTGACATTCCTTTTTTCTATGCAAGCAGAGTCTTATCTTGAGATTGTCAAGAATCTTGCCGGTCAGCTGGAAGAAGCGTCTTCTTTTGAGGTAAGCAAACTTCCTGTAGGGCATTTCAATAAAATAGTTGTAAGTGGAATGGGCGGCAGTTCTATTGTTGGAGGCATTTTGCGCGCTTATCTGCATGAGAAATGCAAAATACCGCTTTTTTTAAGCAGAGGTTATTCACTGCCTGCGTTTGTTGACCGCAATACCCTTATATTTTCAATTTCTTATTCAGGAAATACAGAAGAAACTTTGAATATGCTTAAGCACGCATTCCGTAAAGGCGCTGCTTTGGTTGGAGTTACTTCAGGCGGCAAGCTTTTGCAGAAATTTATAGAGCAAAATTTGCCTTACATTAAGATTCCTGGTGGTTTGCAACCAAGAGCGACTTTGGCTTATCAGATAGTGCCTATTCTTAAAGTTTTAAACAAGTTAAATATTATTCCTGACAGTTCTTCTGATATTAAGAAAACAGTTGCTGCACTCAAAAACACAAAATATGAGGAAAGCGCCAAATCACTTGCTGGAAAGCTTATTGGAAAGATTCCTTTAATCTACGCGTCTGACCAGTTTTTTTCAGTTGCTTACCGCTGGAAAACCCAGTTTAATGAAAACTCAAAGATTCATGCTTTTACTCATTATTTTCCAGAGCTTAATCATAATGAACTTGTTGGATTTACTAATATAAATGCAAACTACCATATTATAATGCTGGAAGACGAGTCTGATCATCCAAGAATTAAAGCAAGGATGAGGTTAACTCGTGAAATGATATCTAAGAAAGATGTTCCTACAACACATATTGTTATTAAGGGAGATAATGTTCTTACACGGCTTTTCTCAGCTATTCATATAGGGGATTTGACAACAGTTTATCTTGCGCTTTTTACAAACACAGACCCAGAACAAGTCGAGCTACTGACTACTTTAAAAGAGCGGCTTGGCAAAGTCCCTCATCTTTGATAACTCAAATGACAACTCCAACTGCAGAACCATTAAACACAGGACGTATGCCTAATACAATAGGTACTTATGCTGATTTTGAAGGACTTCTTGCGCGAATTTACGTAGGCCTTAAGCCATTGGAAGATAGTCCAGATCACAGAGACAATAGTGTTTATCAACAATCTATGGATATATTAGACGAATTTGCAGAAAGACACAGAGTTCGAAAACCAGAAGATGCAGTAAACACTCCGCGAGCTTCTATATGGCTAGAGAATCAACCTGTTTCAGTTTGGTCTTTAAATGAACAAATTCATGAAATCTGGACAGGTTTTAAAGTTGGTGGAGAACCAGATAGTCATGACTGGGCAGAGCGGAGTTCACTAAACCTTTTGTGGGGCCAAGTAGTCGACAGATATGGTTTTGCTGAAACTGAAAGAACAGGAACCTCAGTTATTTTTGACTCTTGGGATCAGATTTATTTCCATAGAAGTCTTGCAGATGTTATTGATTAAAACTAAATTCTAGTTTGTATTTATTACCAGTATTGGTAAATAAAGAAAGCTTTAAAAAAGAATTAATCAATAAACCTATATCAGTATACAAAAGGGGTGTTTTGATGGTGAAAAAAGTTAATTTAGCGGTTAAAAGAAGTGATAATCAGCTTGGTAGTTTGCTTTTTGTGTTAGGTGCAGGTGTTGC
>CEPX01194316.1_pt1 | contig 40435 bp, 60 predicted proteins | sample 361361 | NCBI WGS metagenome assembly CEPX01 (sample SAMEA2619974, study PRJEB7988) | marine metagenome | biome: marine biome (ENVO:00000447); feature: mesopelagic zone (ENVO:00000213) & marine oxygen minimum zone (ENVO:01000065); material: "saline water (ENVO:00002010), including plankton...
AGCAAAGCAGGGAGACAGAGTCTCCGTCGACTACACACTTACTGTTGATGGCGAAGTTATAGACACATCAATTGGTCGTGGCCTCTTCAGCTTCACACTCGGCGCTGGCGAAGTTATACCGGGTTTCGACGACGCTGTAACTGGCATGTCAATCGGCGAAACAAAAACAGTCGAAATTTCTGGAGACAAGGCTTACACCGCGGGTCCGCTCGCTGGAAAAGTGCTTAATTTCGAACTAACACTGAAGGGAATCGGAGAATAAAGCTTACTCTTCGTCCTTCTTGCAATTACATTGACAATTGCACTGACATCCGCCGCCCTTGCAATTGCATTTTTCTTCTTCCATAGTCTTATTATCTCCTATACCCCTTTTCAACACTAAAGTACTCGTCCAAATGCTCCGAGAACTTTTTCAAAGCATCTTTGTGATTTTTATATTCTATTATGGAGATGTTTTCACTTATTCCGCTCAGAGCTTCTCCGCCTCCTAATATAAGTCTCGAGATGCCCTTGCCTGCCGGTGCGATGTATATCATCTTCACACCTGATGAAAAAGATTTCTGTATCTCGGCTCCAACTCCGAGGCTTGGGTGCTCCAGAACTGTAACCATCGCTCCCTTACTTCTGCAATTTATTACTGCCTTCATATCAACTTCGTAGACTTCCATCGGCGAGACATCAGGGTGTTCCTTGGGGTCAGTAACTCTGTGAGGAACATAGGCGAATCCGCCGTGATTCATAACAACATCAGAAAGTTCTTCGTAGAACTTTTTCATATCTTTAATATTCGAAACGCCTGTAAGTGCACCTGAAACGTAAAACCAGGGTTTCCCAGGTTCGAATCCCTGCTCACCTAGTCTCTTGTAAAATTTTTCAAGTTCCTTCAAGGACGGTTTAAACATATGTCTCCTCTGTACTCTTCGTTTATAATTGTTTTCTATTTAATCTCAGTGGTGTCGTGCTCTTCGTTGAGCTCCGACTCCGCTCTGCACTCACTGCAGACGAGCTTCCTTGTGATATTGAATTTCTGACTTTCGCACTTCTCACAGCGATAGCTAAAAAACAATCTATCTGTTTCCTCTCCGCACTTTGCACAGGCCCACGTGGTTTTCTTGGATTCGACGCAGTTCTTCTGTCCGCATATTTCGCATCCTTCTTGCATTTCTTCTTTCATATTATCCATTTTTACAGAGTATATATTAATCTTACCTGTTGCGAAAAGTATATACTCTTTCCATCCAATGTTTTGTCATGGCAAGCGAAGAAATATGTGGAGAATTAAACAGAGCCTACAAAGAGCTTGAGGGACATATTTCCAATGAGCGCTGGAATGATGCTTTTGCAGCCGTGGCTTATCTTAATGGCTATGTCATCGCGCTTAACAACTGCGGACATATTCAGTTTTCTGAAGCCGGTGCACTGGCACTTGTTTTCCGTGACCTTCTCCTCAGTGTTTCAAAAGAAAAGAAGGGAAAAAGTATTGACACAAACATGGATAAGCTCAGTAAACGCCTCGAGAAAAATTTCAGAGTCAAGTTTTAGATAAATGAATCCCAAAAAAGCAAACGGGGAAACCCTACAGAAGGCTTTCAGAAACAACCCAGGTCCTGAAACGGCTTACGAATTGGCTCTTTTCTATTCCAAGAAAAAAGACTTCAAAAAGACCCGAGAGACAGTTGAACGCTATTGGGATACTCTTCATGGGGATACTGAAAAAAAGTGGTGGTACTCCGTCAAGATATACGAGCTTCTTGGCATTATAAGGCGAAAACAAAAATATTATGCAACTTCTCGCAGGTCTTACATCAATGCTCTAACAATTTTTAATAAAAATGACTACAATAAAGAGGCAAGGAAACTCCTAGGTCCTCGCTGGCTATGCGCCCGTCGTTTGAAAAAAGGTCGAATAAGAGCTGAAAAGAAAATACCCCCTCCTATGCGTTGAAGTAATGTTTATTAAGTGAGTCTTTGATATAAAAAGAACTGTTGGGCCCGTGGTCTAGCTCGGTATGACGTTTCCTTGACGTGGAAAAGATCACCGGTTCGAATCCGGTCGGGCCCACTAGGTTTTTTGTGCATCTTTTTTTCTAAAAAAGTGCTTCTGAGTCCAGTCGGGCCCACTTGAATTATTCTTTTCGATAAGTAACAATATCAAAGCCTTCCTGCTTATCCCGGGAAACTTCCTTCCACTCTTCTCCGAATTCTGGGAAAAATACATTTCCTTCATAGTCTTCAGGAATTTCTGAAAGTATCATTTTTGTAGCTGTTCCAAGGGCTTCGGCGTAGACGCTTGAGCCTCCGATTATGAAAATTTTATTGTAGCCTTTGTCTTCGCAAAGCTGAACTGCTTCGTCAAGAGACCTGCTGATATATGAGCCATCAATTTCATTCATGCTTCTGCTAAGAATAATATTCAGCCTTTCCGGAAGTGCTTTTCCTCCTCCAATTGACTCGAAGGTTCTGCGTCCCATAATAACGGCATTTCCTCTGGTAGTTTCCTTAAAATGCTTCAAATCTTCTGGGAGGCTCCACGGTAGGCTGTTGTCTTTTCCAATAACTCTGTTCTTTGCAAGCGCGGCGATTATGATTATTTCTGTCATACTGCTACCTTGAAGCGTATAGATTCGTGCGGATTGTAGTCTTTAAGCTGGAAGTCCTCAAATTTGAGCTCGTTTATAGGCTTCTGTGCGATTTCCAGCGTCGGAAGCTCACGTGGCTCCCGTTCTAGCTGCATTTTCAGACCTTCTAGATGGTCATATTCTTCCATCCCTGAGCCAGGCTTTGCGTGGTATATGTGCGCGTCCACTAAGGTGTGGCTGAACTCTCCGGCTTTGAATCCGGTTTCCTGGGCCATAATCTGTGTAAGCGCTGCATAGCAGGCTATATTGAAAGGCACTCCAAGTGCTATATCTGCCGAGCGCTGAGTCAGATGGCAGTTTAGTCTGTCCTTCTGTACATTGAAAACATAGGTATAGTGACAAGGAGGCAGTTTGCTTACTGTGGCATTTCCTGGCTCCCATGCTGTAACGACCATTCTCCTGCTGGAGGGGTCATTTTTCAGTGTGTCAATTACGTACTGAATCTGGTCAATCTCCTTAACCTGCCAGTTTCCAGCAGAATCCTTCTTTGCAGAAGGAAATTTCCTCCAGAAATGTCCGTATGCAGTTTCCAGATTTCCTTCATCGTCCGCCCAGGCGTCCCATATCTTTGTATGCTTTCTCAAATTTCGTATGTGGTCTTCTCCTGAAAGATACCAGAGAAGTTCGTGAATTACTGCATTGAAATTAACCTTCTTTGTTGTCAGGAGAGGATACTTTTTTGAAAGATCAACTTTGTAGTTGGCTCCGAAATAAGATATGGTTCCTACTCCAGTCCGTTCATTGTGCTTGTACTCGCCCTTGTCCATAACGAGTTTTACTAAATCAAGATACTCTTTCATTTCTCCCTCATTCCACTATAGGCTCCGGCTGTTTAAATTTATTACTTTTACCAAGAAGGAATTCCTCAAACCAGTCTGCCGCCATTTTCGCAGCCTGTATTCTTTCAAATTCCTCTGAAAACATATGACCTGCTGACGTTATTATTCTAACGTCTTTCATCGCCGTGGCATTGTTGAAAAGTTGTTCAGCATTTATCATAGTTACTATCTTGTCCTGGCTTCCATGAATTATTCTTATTGGAATTGTCAAATCTTTTATTAGCTCTGCTGCATCGTACTTTCCAAAGTCTTCATAAAATGCGAAGGGTATTTCTACCTCTCCCCACTTCTCCAGTTTGAAGGTTCTCTTTCCCCTTGCGTTCCAATCTTCAACATGGTCTTTGAAAAGAACATCGTTGTCAAGATTTGCTATTGCACCGAAGGTTACAATTGCCTTTGGTCGGCTGTCCTTCGATGAGAATACTATTGAGTCAAAACCTCCTAATGAGTGTCCGGCGATTCCTATTTTTTCAAAGCCCTTTGTTTCAAGGTAGTCGAATGCCGCCTTTATGTCATCAAGCTGATTTGTCACTGTTAAATGCTGGCAGTCTCCTTCTGATTCGAGCATGCAGTCTGAAAAATCGAAGCGGAGAACAGCAATTCCCCGGGAGTGTATAGCCTCTGCCGTTTCGTGCAGAATCTTCATTTCCTTAAATCCTCCAAAGCCGTGGCAGAGAACAACCGCGCTCTTGCTATCTGGTGCTTCATTCATAATTCCTGCAAGTTCGAGCTCTCTGGAGTTCTTGAACTTTACCTGCGTGTGCTCTCCTGTCATTATACTAAAAGAATATCTGGGTCTGCAAGATGCCTTATTATTTCACTTACGAAGCGAGCGGCATTTGCACCGTCAAGGACTCTGTGGTCAAAGGAAAGTGAAATTGGCATAATCTTTCTGACTTCAGGCTTTCCATCCTTTCCGGGAACTAACTTGTCATATATTTTTCCGAGTCCGAGTATTGCGACTTCAGGTGGTCTTATTATCGGAGTTGCGTAAAGTCCTCCGAGGCTTCCTATATTTGTTACAGTTATTGAACCCCCCTGCATATCCATTATATTTATCTTTCTAGATCTTGCGACTTCTGCCAGTTCCTGCATCTCCTTTGCAAGTGTCATAAGATTTTTCTGCTCAGAGCGTTTCAGGACAGGAACCATAAGACCGGCTTCTGTGTCAACTGCGAATCCTATGTTGTAATACTGCTTGATAATGAGTTCTTCATTTTCCTCGTCATAACTGGCATTAAAATCAGGATATTTTTTCAGGGCTCCCATGAGTGCCTTTATTATGAAAGGAAGGTAGGTCAGATGGATTCCCTGTTCAGAGGCTATTTCCTTTTCCCTTTTTCTTACTTCAACAAGTTCTGTAACGTCGGCTTCGTCTATGTGAGTTACATGAGGTATTTCGCTCCAAGACTTTACCATCGTCTTTGCAATTGTTTTCCTTATCATGGAAAGAGGAACCCGTTTTACGTAACCGTACATATCATATTTTTTTACAACTCTGATTTTCTTCTCTTCTTTCCCATCTGCTACCTTTTCATCACTTTTCGGAGCTTCTACCTTCTTTTCAGGCTCCTTCTCAACAACCTTCTCTCCGGGAGATGCGGCCTTTACGTCCTTGACACTTATTGCACCATCTGGTCCGCTTCCCTTTAGTGATGATAAGTCTATCTTCATTTCTTTCGCAAGTTTTCTTGCGGCTGGAACTGCTTTTATGTGCTCTGAAGGTGCTGAGGACTTTCTTCCCTGAAGTCCTGCAGGAAGAACTCCTCCTGCCTTTGTTGAGACATCTCCTACAATTCCGACTGATTCCTTTGGTTTTTCTTCAGCTTTTGGAGCTTCTGCTTTTTCTACAGGCTCTTCTTCCTCATCTTCATAAGATACTAAAACTTCTCCTACGTGTACGGTTCCTCCTACAGGAATTTTCAGTTCTTTAATTACACCATCATAAGGAGAAGGCATTTCAACAATTGCCTTGTCTGTTTCAATTTCTCCAATTATCTGGTCTTCTTCGACCTTGTCACCGGGCTTTACAACCCACTTTACAATCTTTCCCTCGGAAATTCCTTCTCCAACATCCGGGAACTTAAATTCCTTTACCATCAGGCTTCAAGAACCTCCTTTGCTCCTAGGTATACTTTGTTTCCGTCAGGGAAGTAACAGTCCTCTCCCATTGGAAGTGGTATAACTATATCGTATCCAGTAACTCGTTTTATCGGCGCTTCGAGGCTGTAGAATGCCCTTTCATTTATTCTTGCCATAATTTCGGCTCCCATTCCACCAGTTCTTGCTGCTTCATGTACTATAATACATCGTCCTGTCTTTTTTACTGATTTTATAATTGTGTCGTGGTCCATCGGGCTGATGGTTCTCAAATCTATTACCTCTGGATTTACTCCTTCTTTAACAAGCTTTTCAGCGGCTTCCAAAGTTGATCTCATCATCGAGCCCCAACTAACCATCGTTATGTCGCTTCCCTCGACCAAGACATTTGCCTTTCCTATTGGGATTTCATAGGCTTCTTCAGGGACTTCCTGTTTTATGCTTCTGTACAGCTTCTTCGGCTCAAGAAATATTACAGGGTCTGGGTCCTTTATTGCTGAAATAAGAAGCCCTTTAGCGTCGTAAGGGGTGGAGGGCATAACAACTTTCAGACCTGCGGTATGAGCAAAAAAGGTCTCAGTACTTTCAGAGTGATGTTCAAGAGCCTTTACTCCGCCTTGACAGGGCATTCTGATAACTAATGGACAGGAGTATTTCCCTCGGCTTCGGTTTCTCATCCTTGCGGCATGAGCTACTATTTGTTGCATTGCAGGAAGGACGAAGCCCATAAATTGTATTTCCGCTACTGGTTTGAAGCCCTTTATTGAAAGACCAATTGAGCTTCCAACTATTCCAGCTTCGGCAAGCGGTGTGTCAAAAACACGTTTATTTCCATATTTTTTCAAAAGTCCGTCTGTTACTCTGAAAACTCCTCCGTCGACTCCGACATCTTCTCCAAGAATTATAACACTCTTATCTTCTTTCATCATATTATCCATGGCAGAATTCAAAGCCTGAACCATGTGCATTTCCGTCATTCTTTATCCTCCTTTGATTTCCTGCAGGCAAGCATTTCTTCCTGCTGTTCCTTGAGATAGGGGTACATTTCTGCGTAAGTATATTCGAAGTAGGCTTTTGCAGGAGGATTTGTAAATGCCTCAGCCATTTTTATCTCATTCTTGATCATTTCCTTAATCTTCGCCTGCAATTCTTCTTCATATTTCTCCGTCCAAATTTTCTTAGATTTCAAATATTTTCTAAATCTGAGTATAGGGTCTTTTTTCTTCCATTCATCGACTTCTTTCTGATCTCTGTATTTTGTTGGGTCATCTGATGTCGTATGATATCCTATTCTGTATGTAAATGCCTCTATCAAGCTTGGACCCTTTCCTGAACGGGCTCTATCAAGGGCGTGTTTTGTTATATTGTACATTGCCAGAATATCATTTCCGTCAACTTTTATTCCGGGCATTCCGTAAGCAATTGATTTCTGTGCAATAGTTTCTGATGCAGTCTGCTTCTCAATAGGAACTGATATTGCATATTGGTTGTTGTTACACATGAAAACTGTGTTTGTCTTGAATACGGCGGCAAAATTCATTGCCTCGTGGAATTCCCCTTCTGATGTCGCCCCGTCTCCGAAAAATGTCAGTGTCGCCGCCTTCTCCTCATTTAGAGCCTGAGCCCATCCAATTCCTGCTCCATGAAGTGTCTGCGAACCGACAGGTATAGAGACTGGAAGCATATTTATTCCATCTGGAAGGACGGCTCCTTCTTCACTTCCCTTCCAGTAAAGGTAAATGTTGTGAAGTTCCATTCCTCTGACCAGATAAATTCCGGTTTCCCGGAATGCGGGGACTACCCAGTCTTCCTTGTCAAGAGCAAAGGCGCTTCCTATATGGAGGGCTTCGTGTCCTGCAACTGGGGCGAATGTAAGCATTCTTCCCTGTCTCTGCAGACTCACTGCTTTTTCATCAGAGACTCTAGTGTAAAGCATGTAGAAGTACATCTCCTTTAACTGCTCGTCAGAGAGCTTCGGCTCATCTCCAACTATTTTTCCGTTCTTGTCAAGAACTTGATAGACCTGCCCATCAAGCGGTTTGAATGCTTCAAATAAGTCCTTCTTCTTTGCCATTTCTCCCATTCACTATGTTTTTGATGTAATATTCTCCAGCTTTATAAGAGCTTCGAACTAATGGTCCTGAGGCAACATACTCAAAGCCCATCCTAAGTCCTTTCTCTTCATATTTTTTGAAAATATCAGGATGTACAAATTCTTTTACAGGGTAATGTCTTTCTGTCGGTCTCAGATATTGACCTATTGTCAGAAAATTTACATTCGCTTTTCGCAGGTCTTTCATAGCCGTCAAAACCTCTTCCTGACTTTCTCCAACTCCTACCATTATCGATGACTTTGTTGGCATTTTACTGTCTATTTTTTTTACAGCCCTTAGTGTTTCAAGGGATTTTTCATAACTGGCTCTTGGGTCTCTTATTTTGCTCTGAAGCTCTTTAACGACTTCTATATTGTGAGCATAGACATCTGGTTTGGCCTTAACAACATTCTTTATTTGTTTCTCATTAGAAAAGAAATCTGGAGTCAGAACTTCGATAAGAGTGTCGGGGCACTGTTTCTGTATAGCTCTGATACATTTTGCAAAATGTTCTGAGCCTCCGTCCGGAAGTTCATCTCTGTTTACTGATGTTATTACTACGTACTCAACTCCAAAATTTTCTATGGCTTCTGCCAATTTTTCAGGCTCTTCAGAATCCGGAGGCTTTTTTGGTATTCCTGTTTTTATATCGCAAAATCGGCAGGCTCTCGTACAGGTGTCTCCCATTATCATAAAAGTTGCAGTTCCCTGTGTCCAACATTCGCTGATATTCGGACAGCTCGCTTCTTCACATACTGTTGACACGCCGGAATTTTTGACAATAGCCTGTGTTTTAGAAAATCGTCTGCTAGTCGGAAGTTTAATCTTAAACCAGTCTGGCTTTTTTGCTTGTTCAGCCATGCTAATAAATGGGATTAGTCAGAAGGCTCCTCAAGTGCCCATTCCTTGAGTTTTTCGTATTTGACTGCACCACAGAGGCCTTTCTTTGTCCTCAGGTTGTAGAAGTATGGAACTCCTCCACACTTTCCTTGGTCAAGCTCCTGTAAGTAAGCGGCATTCTGGGCATTGTGCCAGACCTCGATTTTCTTTATTTTTACTCCTTCTTCTTTCTGAAGGCGTTCTGTCAAAGGGTCCATTTCGTGGCAGTGTGTACACTCGGTCCCATAGAAATCTAGAAGGTAGTCTTCGTCTCCTACCTGTGCATTTTCTTCTATATTCTCCTCTTTTTCAGCCATAATATCACCTAAAGTCTATATTTTTCTAATCTATAAATACTATAGTATTTTTGCAGATTCTCCGACAGAGCAGACTAAAATCTCCTTGACTCCATGCGTTTCCTTGAACTCTGATATGACTCGTTTTTCGTGTTCTTTGTAGGTATTAAGGTAGGGTGTCGCTCCTGTGTCTATTGAATAGTAAATTGGAAATTCCTCTCTCAACTCTGTTGTTCTGTGCATTATTTCCGCTGTCGCGGCATTCCAGGCAAGAAGTCCTTCCCTCCCTGTCATCGTTACTGCGTGTAGGTTTCTTGTATCCTGTTCGGCGAGCTCCCATATTTTTTCGACTTCCTTATTTTTGACGGCATTCCTCATCTGACTAAGTGTTTTTTCAATGTAGTCCAGCCTTGCTTTGAATAAAGGGGATGTCTCAACTTCTTCGTGAGCCTTTTCAGTTAAAGTTATACTCTCCACTAAAGGAACTACAATACTCCAGTCTTTGAAATCTTCAGGACTTCCTATCTGTACAGAATAAGAGCCTGATTTATCTGTTATCCATTCTGAAATTCCGCCTGTAACTGCTCTGCAGGCTGAGCCTGAGCCAAGTCTTGCCGTTTCTGAGACAAGTTTCATATCATAGTTTGCTCCGGAGGCTTCGAAGGCAGCCAGAGCAAGTGTAGCAAATCCTGAGGAGCTCGAGCCAAGTCCGACTCCCTGTGGAAAGGAATTTTTGGAATGCACTATTGCCGTTTTATCGCTTCCGGCTATCTTTCTTACTTCGTCAAGAACAGTCTTTACCCTTTCAAAAGCTCTTCCTGAAATTAAATTTCCGTCTATCTCAATCTGGTCGTGCTCTCCGTCATGAAATTCAACTGAAGTAGTGCTTTCAAGCGGTGCAGTGCAGACAGATATGCTTCCGTGATATGGTATTCTTTTTACAGAGTCTTTCAAACCGTGGTACTTTACCAATCCCTGCATTGGGTGCGCAGAAGCTCTTGCCATTATAATATTCCAAGCCTGTGTAGAGATACTCCGACCCATATAACGTGGCCGATGTATATCAGTGCAAATAATTTGTTCAGAGGCACCTTGTCCAGGAGGTGATGCTTTGATTTCTTGTGAAATTTTCCTGCTGTGTGCGACATGACAAAATATACACTGCTGTCTAAAACAAAAATATAGTAGAGTATCGCTTCAAGTGTTAATGCCATGACCGACTTTATGCATAAGTCTTAATAAGTTTGTCCCCCTAGGCTGGCTATGAAGCTTTTGTCCTGGAATGTAAATGGCATCCGTGCATCCCTCAAAAAAGGCTTTCTCGACTTTGTGGAGAAAGAAAATCCGGATATTCTCTGTCTTCAGGAAACAAAGGCACATCCGGAGCAGGTGGATGAAATTCTTGATGACTATCATAAGTTCTGGAATTCAGCGGAGAAAAAAGGTTATTCTGGGACTGCAGTATTCTCAAAAGAAGAGCCCCTCTCTGTGACTAATGGAATTGGAATTGAGAAGCACGATAAAGAAGGGAGAGTAGTGAGCTGTGAATTTGATGATTATTTTCTGGTAAATGTCTATACTCCAAATGCCCAGAATGAACTTGCAAGAATTGATTACAGGGTGGACTGGGATAAAGCCTTTCTGAATTATATAAAAACACTTGAGAAAAGCAAGCCTGTAATTACTTGTGGTGATTTCAATGTGGCACATAAAGCAATTGACCTTGCAAGACCAAAGCAAAATGAGGGGAATGCCGGCTATTCTGAGCAGGAGAGGGCGGGCTTTGACGCCTACATAAATGCCGGCTTTGTAGATAGTTTCAGAATCTTTAATCAGGAGCCTGAGAACTACTCTTGGTGGAGTTATAGAGCTATTGGAGCCAGAGACAGAAATGTCGGCTGGCGTATAGATTATTTTCTGGTTTCAGAAGGTCTTAAGGACAAAGTCAAAAGTGCATTTATTCTTAACAAAGTAATGGGTTCAGATCACTGCCCTGTTGGTATAGAGCTCAAGTCTTAACTTATTTCTTACTTTTCAAATATTTGTAAACGCTCTGGGCTGCTGTAGAACCTTCTGCGGCCGATGTTATGAATTGTTTCAAATTACTGTGCGTAGTCACGTCTCCTGCGGCGTAGAATCCTTCAAGATTTGTGGCCATCTGTTTGTCGACTTCAATAAATTTACGTTCATTTAGATTAATATTCAGGTCTTTTACAAGTTCAACAACAGGTTCTGCACCAATTTCTATGAAGAGTCCTCCAAGTTCCATACTTTCTCCATTATCTAACTTGACTCCTGTTAAAGTTTTGTCACCGATAATTTCGGTGACATTAACATTGTGAATTACTTTTACATTTTTTTCTTCAAGGGCGTAGACCTGTTCAGTGGTTATTGGCTCTGCCTTCAGCCTTTCACCGCGATAAAGAACGAAAACTTTCTCTGCAATTTCTGAAAGCAGTAATGTACCAAGTCCTGCTGAATCTCCCCCACCTACAATTCCTACAACTTTGTCCTTAAAGAAATGGGCGTCGCAGGTGTAACAATAACTTACTCCCTTTCCTTGGAATTCCTCTTCACCTGGTATTCCAAGTTTTCTGTGTTTCATCCCTGTGGCATAAATTACTGCTTTTCCTTCATACTCTGCTTTGTTCGTGGTGAGTTTAAAACCGCCCTCAATCTTTTCTATTTTCTTTACACTTTCATTAATCAATGGAACCTCGTATTCCTTAACGTGCTTGATAAATTTCTGCATAAGTTCTATTCCGGAAATTCCAGGGTCGCCTATCCAGTTGTCAACCCGGTGGGCAATATTTCCTGTTCCGCCCATATCAGGGGCTATAAGTATTGTGTCAAGTTTGAATCGTGCAGCATAAAGCGAAGCTCCAAGTCCTGCCGCACCTCCTCCAATAACTATACAATCATGCATAAATGTGGTATATATTACTTCTATTTAAATTTAAAGACGGTTTGGCTATCGCTTTCTGTGCTTCGGTCTCTTCTTCTTGCCGACATTGCTTCCGTGTTTTGCTGGTCTTGCACCCATTGTAATCTATTTATTCTGTCCCTTTCCTGTATTAAGCCTTTCTATCTCTTCCTTGAGAATTTTCATAATAATCTTTCCATCAGCCTTTCCGCGGACTTCCTTCATTACCAGTCCCATCAGTGGTTGAAGAGCACGTTCTTTTTGTTCTCTTATGAATTTCTCTTTCTTTTCCACTATCTTCCGTATCAGTTTTTCCAAATCCTTCTGGCTTATTGCCTTTACTCCTGTCTTTTTAATAAGAGAGTCAAGACTTTTGTCTGGTGTCCTGCTCCATGCTTCAAGAATTTTAGGGACTGCTTCTTTGCTGAATTTTCCTGCTGAAAGTGCATTGAAGAGTTCAGTATAGTGTCCTTCCTGGAGTATGAATTCTTCATCCAGTGATTTCACAGCATTTGTAAATGTGCTTGCTATAACGACAGGGTCTGCCTCGGTTTCCTTTGTCATTTGTTCGAACATTCTGAGGAAGTCACTTCTCTGTATTTTTTCTGCAAGATTTTGGGAAAGACAGTATTTTTTCTTGAGCTCTTTAACTCGTTCCTCTGGCATTGTTGGAAGATTTTTCTGCATTTCCTTAAGTAGACTTTTCTGTATTGCGCGTGGGGATAAATCTGTTTCAGGATACATTCTTGCTGAGCCAGCTATCGGTCGCATATATGCGCTGTTTCCGTCAGGGAGGGCCTTCCTTGTTTCTCCTGGCAATTCATTGGCGGCAAGAAGTGCTCTGTCTGATGCGACACTTATACATTTTTTACAGTTTTCCTCCTCATCGGCTATAAGTATGAATGCGTCCGTTTCTCCTACTTCCAGTTTCTGTTTTATTTTACTTACTTCTTCCTCGTTTATTCCGTAAGCTGGTAGCTCATCAGAGTGGAAGAGACCCCTTGCTCCATAGGCTTTTGCGTATTCTGAAAGCTCAGTTCCAAAACGCCGTCCTTCCTGGATTTCTCTGCCCAATATTCCGGCAAAGCCTGAAAGTCTTGCTCCAAATACTGCTCCTCCTGAATCGAGGGCTGTTCTAAGTATTTTTGATTTAGTTTTCGCAAGTGTTTTTGAAAGATTTGTCGGCTTTCCGGCAGAAATCCTTATCTTTGAAAGTTCATCTTCTATTTTAAGAAGACTGGTCTGTCTCTGTATTTCACTTTCAGCGTATTTTGGAATTAAGTTCAGTTCCTGAACTCCTTTTATTTCTATCCGGGTACCGTTTTTTATTGATATATTGAGATCCTGTCTGATTGTTCCTATTCCTCGCTTAACTTTCTTTGTTGCTCTTAACATTCCTCCAATCGTTTTTGCCACTTCTCTGGCCTCTTCCGGACTTCGTATGTCAGGTTCTGTTGCTATTTCTATTAAAGGGACTCCGAGTCTGTCAAGATTATAGCTCACCTTTCCGTCTTCTTTTCCAACTATTCTGGCTGAATCTTCCTCAAGACATATTGTCTGTATCCTGATTCCACCTTCTGCGGTTTCCAGAAGTCCTCCTGTGGATACAAGTGAGGTTCTTTGAAATCCTGTTGTGTTTGAGCCGTCAATTACAGTCTTTCTCATTACATGGAGCTCATCCACTATTCTACTATCCAGAAGAAGGGACATCTGTAGCGCCGTTGATAGAGACTCTCTATCAATTCTTTTTGGAGGCTCTTCGTCAAGCTCTACAAGGCAGTTTGAATCTTTGTAGAAATTATAACTGTATCTATTTCCGCGAACTTCAGCTTGCATTGCCGCTGCGTCAACCATTCCAAATTCTCCTGCCACTGCTCTAAGCGTTCTTTCTATGATATAGTCAGGGTCTTCATCCTGAGTTTCGCTTGGACATCTGCAAAAGAGCTTACCAGTATCTAATTGCTGGTGTATTTCAAGTCCTATTTTCAGCCCTAGCTTCTTGTAGTCCATATTTCGGTTTTCTTTTCTGCGTTTATTTAATTATCCTATTATTGCAAGCACCAATGCTATTGAAATAGGCTGGTGTATCAGATATATAAAAAGGGAGTTTCTTCCAAGAAATGAAAGGAATCTTATTGTTTTCCCTGTTGATAAATCCTGAATTTTGTACTGCCTTTCTCCTCTTTTATAGAGTGAATTTCCTATAAAGATTCCAAAAAGGACATAGCCAAACCAGGGGAAGAGGGGAAAGTAGTCAAAGGTATAAAAGTTTGCGGGAGCAATTCCAAGCCATAAGAGAGAGTAGGTCTGAACTCTTTGTTCCATTATTACAATCCCTGCAAACAAGGCAAGTAATCCTACAACAAAGGCTGATTTTCTTCTTGCCAGGAATGGATAAGCAAGTATTATTGAAAGGCCGATGAAGTGCAGTATTCCGAAATAAATAGTTCCTGCTGGAAGAAATATCCAGGTCACAGCAGTGATTAGAAGTCCCCAGCTGAATATTTTGAGGCCTCTTTTTGTGTAGTGCGTGAGGCTCCTCCTATTCCGGTTGTAGCTTAGTGTAAGGGAAATTCCTACAAGTACTATGAATGTTAGCGCTATTGATCGTGCGAAAATCCACCATCCACCCTGCCCTATTTTCCACCCCAGGCTTCCAAAGTAGTTAAGGTCGAACAAAAAATGAAAGATTATCATTGCACTTATTGCAATTCCCCTCAGAGCGTCAATCTCCCATAGGCGCGATGGTTTCATAATCTGTCTTGCATTAAAGGTATTTTAACAGTTTCTCTCTAAGTTCTTTGACATCTGCTTTGAACTTAGTCTTTTTAAGCGCACCACCTATTGTGCTATCCGGGCATAGTATGAGCTGACAAAGAAAAAATTGAATAACTATACCCTCGGCTACCCAAGAGATTTAGATGAAAACGAGACGAGCAGTATAACTAGACAAATGAATTCTTACTGGCTATTATTATCTTGTCTGCTCATTAAGGAATCTGTATAATTAGTGGTTTTTATATGTTTCTAATACAAAAAGCTGTCAGGCTGAATCCTGCCATTAAACTCACCTGTAATGTTCTCAAGCATCTTCTCCTCAACTTCGGAACGCTTGAAATTTCCTAAAGTCCAGGCAAGTTTTACATAAGCTGTTTCTGGCAGCATATCCTTGAGGTAACTAACTCCTGCATTTTTTAAAAGCCTTCCAGCACTGTAAATCATTGAGTCTGTTGTTCCATAAAGTGTTTGAGTTGTCATTCCAACAAACATTCCGCTGTCAATTGCCTTTTCTACAGACTTTAACCAACTGTCCTTCTTGTCCAGTGGTTGAGTTGCAACGTGACCGAATCCGGTTCCGGCTATTATAATTCCTTTGTATTTTTTGTCTATGTAGTGTTCAAGAATATCTGACCTTGCTCCAGGATAGGAATAAATCAGGGCAACTTTTTCTTCCACCTTATCTAAGAGTTTCGGTTTTCCACTACTTCGTTCACTGTGCTGCGTTCCTGACATTACTATATTTCCATCAGGCCATATTTTTGCAATCGCTTCCTCATTTATAGGTCTGAAGGCGTCCCTCCGAGAGGAGTGCATTTTTCTGACCTTCGTTCCTCTGCTTGCTATACAATATTCGTCAGAACTTTCTCCGTGCATAACTATCGCTACTTCAGAAATGTCTGAAAGGCAGTAATGTGCTGCGCATAACATGTTCATCTGTCCGTCGAAACTTCCTCTGTCGGCTGACCGTTGAGCACCTACAACTGCTACTGGTTTGTTTAAATCCTGTATCATAAACGAGAGTGCTGCAGAGGTATAATGAAGTGTGTCTGTTCCGTGCGTTACTATTACACCCTCTTTATCTTTACCAAGTTCTTTGTAAACTTCCTTTGCCATTTTGGACCAGTCTTTATGGCCAATATCCTCACTAAGAAGGCTGAAAGGCTGTATTATATCATCTATCTGTACAATTTTTGCAAGTTTTGGCATTTCTGCCAGAAGTTCTTCTCCTGTTTTGAAGGGAGAAACACCTCCAGTTTTATAATCAACTTTGGAGGTTATTGTTCCTCCAGTTGATACAAGAGAAAGTTTGGGAAGGCCCTTTCCTACTTTTACTCTTGTTTTCGGAGATTTAGTCTCCATGTTTTCTGGCAGTTTTTCAATCTTTGAAATATCTTTTTTTGAAATTCCTATGTTATAGCCTGAATTCAACTTAAGCACTATGTGTTCTTTGTCTGACAACTCGCTCCGCGGCATTAAAATGCCTTCGTAGCTGGCTTTCTTTGCTTTTATTTTAACCTTGTCGCCTATACTTGGCTGAGCCATATCCAACATATATTTAATCTCATTATATACTTATTGAGTATGAATCTTGAACAGGAGATACGTTCTCGTGCTAAAAGAGTTGATACAGCCATTGAAGCGGTTCTTGAAGGAATCGGTGTGCAGCTTTCCGAGCCGATGAAGTATCACACACTTTCAGGAGGAAAGCGTGTCAGACCATTCCTTTGTCTCCTGTCTTGTGAGATTTCTGGAGGTAATTCAGATAAAGCAGTTAACGCGGCAAGCGCTCTTGAACTTGCACATTCCTTTACTTTGGTTCACGATGATATAATGGATGAGGACGACTTGCGCCGTGGCAGGGAAAGTCTCTGGAAAAAATACGGAACTTCAATTGCAATAAATACCGGGGACGGTCTTTTTTCTCTTTCATATGGTGAAATTCTGAAAACTGATGCAGATTCTGAAATCTTGCTACGTATAACGAAAGAATTTTCGAAAAGTATTATCAAAATGTGTGAAGGACAGTCTCTTGACTTGGATTTCGAAATCCGTGAAACTGTTTCCTTTGAGGAGTATATTGAAATGTCGGCTCTAAAAACTGGAGCCTTTCTTGAGGCTTCAGTCACAATCGGAGCTGTTCTTGGAGGAGCTTCAGATGCCCAGTTGGAGGCTCTTTCAAAATATTCAAAAAACTGGGGGCTTGCCTTCCAGCTCTGGGATGATTTTATAGATTTTTCTTCGGATTCTACAGGCAAAACTAAAAATTCTGATATCAAAAGAGGCAAGAAAACAAGTATCGTATGCCATGCTCTTTCAAATTTAGAGCTTGAAGACAAAAAAAGACTTCTTGAAATATTAAATACTTCTTCAAATGAAACTTCAGATGATTCTGTTTCGGAAGCTGTTTCTCTCCTTGAAAAAAGCTCTTCAATAAAGTTCGTGAAGGAAAAGGCGGAAGCATTTCTAAGTGAGGCTAAATCTGCATTAGACATTTTTCCAGATTCGGAAGCTAAAAATATCCTTCTTGAATTTGCTGACTACTGCATAAAGAGAAAGCTCTGATTTCTTGCTTTCAGAGCAAGTGCTGCTGAAAACATCAGAAATCCACTTCCAATCATCATTTTTCCAAGCTTCTTATTTAATATCCCTCCAATTTCTGACGGACTCCCTGTTGTCTGATTTATTACAATCTCTTCACTTTCATTTTCAAAGCTCTCCCCCACTTCAGTTTCGAAATCAAAATTCTCAGTTTCTGAGAGAGAAACAAGTATCAAATTTTCTCCATCAACTAATTCAATCAAATTTACTTCTATGGAAAAAACAAGTGTGGAGTGGCTTCCTTCATCGCTGGCGAGAATTGCTATGGAATGCAGTCCTCTTCCTGAGGCATTTACAGTAAGCCTCGTTCCATTTAAAGAATATTTCAGAGGGCTTGCAACTACAAATGAAACGTCCCTGGAAAATCGTCCTGTTGAGTTCAAATCTATTTCAATTGCATCCCCTTGGGCTATCGAAAAATCTGCGGCTAGTGCTGGACTGCTTATTAGTGCAAGAGCTGCTAAAGTGAAAATCGGCCATCTCATAAACCTGCTCTTGGCTGAGCACTTAAAAATATTGTTTAACTTTCAGAGTTTATAATTATTCGAAAACCTTTTCTACAAACCAGTCCGGGTTGAATTCTTCAATATCCTCGTAGCCCTGCCCGGTTCCGAGATAAATTATCGGTTTTCCTGTCATATGACTTATAGATATACAGGCTCCTCCCTTGACGTCGCAGTCTGCCTTTGTCAGGACAGATGCGTCTATTCCCACTGCATCGTTGAAGCTCTTCGCCTGTTCTGACGCGTCGTTTCCTGTAAGCGAATCTCCAACAAAAATTGTTATATCTGGGTTGTTTACTCTTACAATTTTCTTTAATTCGTCCATCAAATTCGAGTCCGCATGAGAGCGTCCTGCTGTGTCTCCGAGTACAACATCAATCCCCTTTGCCTTTGCATGTTCAACTGCGTCATAAATTACTGCTGCAGCATCGGAACCTCTCTGTTGTTTTATAATCGGTACTTTCAGAACCTTTGCATGGATGTCCAGTTGCTCTATTGCCGCCGCTCGGAAGGTGTCTCCTGCCGCCATAACTACGGTGATTCCCTGGCTCTGAAGCATTTGTGCAAATTTTCCAATTGTCATAGTTTTCCCTGAGCCATTAAAACCAACAAACAATATTAATGTCGGACGTTCTTCATTTTCCTTTATTTTTTCTATAATATTCAAGTCTCCTACATCTAGAGTATTTTCGATAGCAGCTTTTAGGGAGCTTGTTATTGCATTTTCTGCAGTATCTCCTCGTTTCAAATCCGTTTCAAGTAATATCTCTCGTGTGTCTGCAGTTATACTTTCAGTTACTTCCTTTGCAACATCGTTTTCAAGAAGAGCAAGCTCAAGTTCCCATAATATGCTGTCAAGGCTCTTTTCTGAAATGTGCCTCCTTGTTATTTTTTTGAGAATGCTTCGTTTCCGTTTCGGCTTTTCAGCTTTGGTATCTTCTATTTTCTTCTCTTCTTCAAGTTTCTCTTTCTTTGTTTCTTTCTTGGCTTTTGTTTTTTTCTTAGCAGACAGCTTTGGAGCTTCAAGGTCTTCTTCTGTTTCAACAAGAACTTCCTCTTCTACTTCCTCTGTTTCTGCCTCTTTTCCAGCTTTGTCGAAAAAGCCCTTTAGCTTCTTTTTAAGATTTCCAAACATAATTAATCATACGACTCCTGCTTATTAGTCTTTAGCTCTTTTATCAGCCATCATTTTTTCAAGTTCGGGTTCAAGTGTTTCCATTTCTGCGGCTGTTTTCTTGAAATCTGCTTCTATTTTTGTTTTAATATTCTCAAAATTTTCTATTGCCTCTTCTGTATCTTTCATGGCTTCCTTGATGTCTGCGTCCTTGAAAAGCCCTGCTCCAATACCTTTTACTACCTTGGAAGGATCTTCAATAACTGCTTTCAAAAATATGTTTACGCCAAGTGGGACGAGCATCTCCTTTCCCTTTTTGGCTCCATCTAGTGTTTCGAGGGCTTCCTTTGAGACATCCAGGCTTGCGCGACTGTTTGCTAGTGTTTCCATTTCGCGTGCAAGGCTTTCTATCTGAGCCTTCTTCACATTATATTTCTCAATAGTTTTCTGAAGCTTAGTATTGGCTGTCATAATATGATTACTCAGTTTTTCTGAGACTTACGCGTGCAAGACCTTCTTCGTTTTTCTCAACACTTACTCGTACGCTTGCAGGCGCCTTCTTGTATCCGCGCTTCCAAATTTGTTCGTTAAGTTCTGGATCTATGTGTATTGCAGTAGGTTTTACGTGTTGTTCTATGTAACTTCTTACTCTGCGTGAAGCGTCTTTTGCCTTTGAAGTTGTATTATATTTTTTTCTAAGTGGGATTGTGTAAACTCTTGTCAAAACGGCCTTGAATTCTTCTTCAGGGACTTCTTCCTTTACTTTTTTCAGTTTCTTAGGGACTTCTTCCTTAGAATTTTCTGCAGTCTCAGCTTCCTCTACCTTTTCAATTTTTTCAGGCTTCTCTGACTTCTCAGCCTTTGCTGATTTCTTGGCAGTTTTTGTATCTTTTTTAGTAGTTTCAGCCATTATGCCTTAGTCTTTCCGACTCTCCAGTGCCTTCTCTTTGGGTGGCTGTTGACTCTTCTGTGAGTTTTGACAATAACCCAGAGTGGAACTCTCTTCGCGTGCCTCGCGATTTTTCCAAGCCTTTGCTTGTAGTTAGTGTGCTTTCTGCTTCCCATCGTATTATGCAAGTAGTGATGCTTTTTATACGAGTTTATTGTTTGTTAAATACTTTGTGGTCAGCTTTTGGCTCGGCTCGTTTATAGTGCTTTTCGTGGACAAGAACGTTTCCTATCCTTCGCACCATCACAAAACCGTAGCCCCACAGTACTGGAAGCCAGAGTGGCATTCCGAAAAGAGTCTGGTCTACAAATGTCTGTTTCCAGGTGAACTGGTGATAGAGGGCATCTCCTGCCCATTCCATTGTAAAGCCTACAAGGGTTCCGAGAACAAAAACCTTCCATTCATTTCTTTCATAGCGGACTGCAAAGTTCGCCAAGAGCAGTACTATGATTGTCAGAAGTATGAGTAGCTCAGCCATAACTATTTTTGTTATGAAAAGTGCTAGGAACATTAGCCCAACTTCAATGGCGATTTCTGTCTCTGGCCTGTCTCCGTATTTTCGTAGTCTTTCAAACATTATTTATGCCTCTGTCAAAGTTTCTCTAAAGTACTTTACTTAAAAAAGATTTCGAAATGAAAATGGCTGAGCGCCGCAGGCCGGATTTGAACCGACATGTCCAGAAGGACCCGGTTTTCGAGACCGGTGCAATACCAGGTTATGCGACTGCGGCATAGCTAGGTCTTGTATATAATCTTTAATAAAACTATTACGGTGTCTCAATCCTTCTTCTTCAAAGCCCACTCTTGCTTTATTACATTGGATTCTGCATTTCCGTTTTTGTTCGCGACGCGACCAACTTTTCCAGTCCTTTCTAGCTTGTAGAGTTCGTTCACAATAACGCTGGACGGAATCTTGAGTACTGATGCAATATCATCGGCATTCATACTTGCCTGTGCTCCAAGTGCGTCACTTATTTGCTGTCCCAAATTCACTTCTGCCTTCGAACCTTCTTCCGGCGCCTTTCTGGGGGCTCTGGAAGTTTCCAAACTACCGAGTTTCTTTATTGCCTTTTCAATGTGCTCCCTTAATTTTCCCTGAACCTTTCTGTCATGGGCGTTTATTATTTTAGAAACCTTTCCGTTCAGATCGAGGTCATTCGTCATCAGAGCAATTCCATACTGGCTTGCAAAACTCTTTGCATAGTCTGCAAGCTGTCTGTTAGTTACTAGTATAGCATTCGAAGGAAGGAGATCAACGGTCTTTGCTACCAAGTCTCCAACAGCTCTTGCATCTATTCTGTTGGAGGCCTCATCAGGCATTTGCCTGCATTCTATTATTAGTTCAGGATTTTTTCCTGCTGGTGGAACTTTGTGACTTCCACTGTAAATTACGAAATCCGGAATGTGCTTGGCCCCTGATGCTCCACGGACTGGTAGCCTGTGCCACACACTTACTGGGTTGTAATCCGTTCTCATTACAAGTATTGGTGGGTCTCTCGGACTCGTGGATTGCTTCAGGGATTCTTCGCCGTCAACTTCCACAAACTCATCCTTCATTCCTCTGAAAATTTCTTCTTCAAGTGTGAGTTCTTCTATATTCTTCTCTGCTTTGAGACCCTCTAGGCCGGGCCCTCCTTCATCAATATAGTGTTCCTGAACTTTTTTCTTGAAAATTCCAAGCGCCATATAAGAAGCTATGGCTCCTAGATATAAATCCTTTTCCGTATAATATATAAGCTAAGTCTGGCACTTCTATGCTATGTCTAAGAAAACTGTAATACTCACTGCTTCCATTGTAATTATTATTGCAGGTGTTTTAATATTCAAACCTCAGGTAAGCGGTTTTGTCACAGCCGGTCATGATTACTCTCTTGACAGCTTTACAGAATGCCTTGCTGAGAGTAATGCAGTTATGTATGGTGCCTACTGGTGCCCTCACTGTACTACCCAGAAAGAAATGTTTGGTGACAGCATTTCTGGGGTTCTCTATGTTGAGTGTGATTCCAAGGGAAAGAATACAAAACCTGAGCTCTGCAGGCAAAATAACATACAATCCTACCCTTCTTGGATAATTGATGGCAGAACCTATTCAGGTGTTCAGTCACTTCAGACTCTTTCTGATATAACTGGTTGCAGTCTCGAATAATTACTACACTATCACAGGGTTTACAATCGTAGAGTTTTTAGGCTGGAAGCAAACTTTATATAGGTAATTCAATATAGATAGGCGGTCGCTAAAACTAGCTTTTTAGATTGACATCATAGGGTCTCATCTGAGCCCTCTGGAGTACGCAAGGTGATTGAAAATATCCCGACAAATCTTCCAAAACAGGAGAATTCATGCCCAGAATACACAGTCCAAGACGCGGATCCATGGCATACAGTCCCAGGAAAAGGGCTGCTCGCATTTATCCTAGAGTGAGGACTTGGCCGATTTCTGATGATGTTAGACTTCTTGGTTTTGCCGGTTACAAAGCTGGTATGACTCACATGTTTGTTCGTGATCCTCGTAAAGACTCAGCAAGTGCTGGAAAGGACGTTTTTACACCGGTCACTATTCTTGAGTGCCCTGACATACTCCCATTTGCTGTCAGATTCTACAAGCGATCTGCCTATGGCTTCAAACCTTCTGGTGAGCTGTGGGCTGAAAATCTGAACTCTCTTTCTCCTCACATCTCCAAAAAAATAAATATTCCTAAAAAAACTCCTTCTCCTCCTCCTTCTGACGCTGACCGTGTCACTCTTCTCGTTTCAACGCTTCCTTCTGAAGCTTCTGTTCCTAAGAAGAAGCCGGAGGTTTTTGAAATAGCAATAGGTGGTTCAAACTTTGAAGAACAGCTTAAATTTGCAAAGTCACTTCTCGGAAAGAGGCAGAAGCCAAATAATGTTTTCAAGGCAGGCGAATATATTGACGTTGTCGCTGTTACAAAAGGAAAGGGAATGCAGGGTCCTGTCAAAAGATTCGGAGTTAAAGTTGACTATAGAAAGGGTCACGGAAAGGCAAGACACGTTGGTTCTCTTGGTAACAGAGCATCTCCAACACGCTGGACCGTTCCGATGGCTGGTCAGATGGGTTACGGTTCAAGGACAGAGTTCAATAAGATGATTGTTCAGATTGGTGAAAATGGGGAGTCAGTAAGCCCTAAGGGCGGATTCATAAATTATGGTGTTATTGGCGGAGCTTACATAGCTATAAAGGGTTCAGTTCCTGGTCCTGCAAAGAGATTGGTCAGGCTAAGAGCTCCTGTCAGATCGAAGCAGGCTCGCGGAGAACCTGAAATTAGCTACGTAAGCGTGGAGTCAAAGCAGGGTCGTTAAAATGAAGGCAACTATATTGAAACTTGATGGAAAGAAAGGAAAGAGCATAGATATGCCTAGGGTCTTCTCAGAGGAGCTCAGACCTGACCTTATCAGGAGGGCTTTCCATTCTATTAGAAGTCGGTCTTTCCAGCCAAAAGGGGCTGATGTACGTGCTGGTTTCAGAACAACTGCAACTGGATGGGGAACTGGTGGGGGAATGTCCCGTATACCTCGGACAAAGGCAGGTCCACGAAGAGCAGGAAGGTCAGCAAAGGGTCGAAGATACAGGAGCAAAGGACGATGGTTCCCTGCAGCAGGAAGAGGTGCCATAATCCCCGGAACTGTCGGCGGAAGGCAGGCTCACCCTCCTAAGAGCTGTAAAATTCTTATCAAAAAAATGAACGACAAGGAACTAGGAAAAGCAATGCGCAGTGCAATCGCATCTACTGTGGTTCCTGAACTAGTAAAAGGCCGCGGACATGCAATTGGAGATATAACTCTTCCGCTTGTCGTAGATGATACCTTCATGTCTCTTGAAAAGACGAAAGGAGTTAAGGAGACTCTTTCCGCAATTGGTCTCTCTGAAGAACTTGAAAGAAGTTCTAAGCGAAGTATCAGAGCAGGAATTGGGAAACTAAGAGGAAGGAAATACAGAACAAAAACAGGACCTCTTCTAGTTGTTCCAAGTACAGAGGAAAGGCAGCCAATTTTGAGGGCAGCAAGAAATATGCCAGGAGTCACAGCCGTTTCAGTAAATGAGCTGGACATGGAAATGCTTGCACCAGGTTCTCATGCTGGACGTCTTATAATCTGGACAGAATCTGCTATAAAAGATTTGCAAAGGAGGTTTGCATAAATGGAACCATACGAAGTACTTTTGTACTCTCTCATGACAGAAAAGGCCGTTGGAATGGCAAGTAGTGAAAATAAACTAACATTCGCAGTTTCTAAAATTGCCAACAAAGAAGAAATTGCCACTGCAGTAGAGAAGGCATACAAGGTAAAAGTCAAGGGTGTTGTCACTCAGAGAACATTCAAAGGACTCAAAAAAGCTATTGTAAAGTTGGACCCTCAGTTTTCTGCTGAGGAAATCGCCAGCCGAATAGGAGCTTTCTAAGGAGATTGATATACAATGGGAAAAAGAATTAGAGCACAAAGGATAGGTGTAAGTCCAAGGAGAAAATCCCCAGGACATCGCTTTAAGGGCGCTGTTAAGCATGCGTCTCTTCAGTCATTTGCTGAAGGAACTAGCAAGGGTAAAGTAATTTCATTCATACATGATCCTGGAAGAACTGCTCCTGTTGCAAAGGTTAAATTCGAAGATGGTTCAATTGACAATCTTATTGCTCCTAATAGCTTGAGTGTTGGAGATGAAGTTTCCAAAGGACCTTCTGCAAATACAAGTCTCGGAAACTCCGTATTCCTCTCTGAAATTCCTGAAGGGACCCTTGTATATAATGTTGAATCAAATCCTGGTGATGGCGGAAAGTTCGCCAGAGCTTCAGGTTCATTTATTAAAATAGTTTCTCACGATCCAACAGGAACAGTTGTTCAAATGAAGTCAGGTGCATTCAAGACTCTGAACTCCAAATGCCGTGCAAATGTAGGCGTTGTTGCCGGAGGCGGTCGTTTGGAGAAACCTTTCATCAAAGGTGGAGTAAAAAGAAAGGCTATGCGAGCCCGTGGAAAGCTACACCCTCGTGTAAGCGGTATCCACATGAACCCAACAGACCACCCATTTGGTGGGGGAAATCACCCTCATGTTGGTAAGCCAAAAACTGTATCAAGACACGCTCCTCCTGGAAGGAAGGTTGGAACTATCAGTCCTAAGAGGACAGGTAAGAAGAGGTAGGGAATAAATGGCAAGAAAAGAATTCAAATATCGCGGATTGAGTCTAGAAGAGCTTCAGAAGCTCAGTGTAGAGGAATTCATGAATCTCGCTCAATCTAGAACAAGGCGTTCTCTAAATCGTGGATTGAAGGACAGAAGGGCAGCGCTTCTAAAGAGGTCCAGGAAGGATTCCAAGGCTGTGCTCAGAACTCACTGCCGTGATATGATAGTTCTTCCTGAATTTATAGGACGGACATTCGCAATTTACAATGGAAAGGAGTTTGTCAGCGTAAAGATTCTTCCCGATATGATTGGGATGTATTTCGGTGAACTTTCTCCTACAAGAAGGCGTGTAATGCACACAGCACCAGGAAAGGGGGCAACAAGAGCAAGTAAGTTCGTATCGCTCAAGTAGAAATGGCAAAACTAGGATATACCTATCAGGGAACTCAGGAAGGCATTGTAAAAGCCTTGGTTAAATCAGAGAGGATTTCCCCGAAAGAGGCATATGAGGTTGCAAATGCTATTCGTTCTATGAGCCTTCCAAGAGCTGAAACATTTCTCTCAAATGTTATGGAACAGAAAGAAGCAGTTCCTTACCGAAGATTTAACAGAGGCGTTGCTCACAGAAAGAAGATTGGTCCTGGACGATATCCTTTGAATACCAGTAAGGGTTTTATGAAGGCTCTAAATCTTTTGAGGGCAAATGCAGTTTACAAAGGCATGGAAGCAGACAATTTGAAACTTTTCCATGTTGCAACGCACCGTGGAGAAATAAACCCTGGAAGATACAAAGGCGGGGCACACAATCATCCAACTGTTCATATAGAACTTGTTGCCAAGGAGTCAGTTTCTGTTCCAAAAACAGAAGAGAAAACTGAAAAGAAGGCCCCTAAGGAAAAACCTGAAGCAAAAAAGATAGAAAAAAAAGCAGTAGAGAATACTGAGAAGAAATCCGAATCTAAAGCTCCTGAGAAGAAAGAAGCAAAGGTTCCTAAGGAAAAACCTGAAGCAAAGAAGACGGAGAAAAAGAAAGAGTCTAAAGAAAGTGAAGAACTCTCAAAGGCTGATGCAAAACCAGAAAGCGAGAAAACAACGGACGAGCTCATAAATGAGGCAGAAGAGGTAATGGATGAAGAGCCAAAAGCTTCCGAAAACAGTAAAGAAAACGAGGTGTCAAAATAATGGCGATTGAAAGAAAGCTGATAAAGGAATCCATTGACAAAGTAAGAGTAAAGAAATTTGTTCTGAATAGTCTTGACAATGTCGGAGTTGGTAATGTAGATGTCAAAAGAACACCACTTGGAACAAGAATTATTGTCACTGCAGTAAAGCCAGGACTCGTTATCGGAAGGAAGGGAAAGAACATACAGATGCTTACATCTGAATTGTCTAAGAAATTTAATATTGAGAACCCTCAGATAGAGGTTCAGGAAGTCAATGTTCCTGAATTTAATCCATCAATTATGGTTGAGCAGTTGGTTTCTACTATTGAGAGAGGAATTCACTTTAGAAGGGCTTCAAATGGTCTTATCAAGAGAGTTATGGGTAAGGGAGCTCTTGGAATTTTAATTGAGATAAGTGGAAAACTAAGCGGAGAAAGGTCAAGAAAGGAGAAGTTTATGGCGGGATATATAAAATATTCTGGAGAAACTGCTCTCCAATCTGTTGAAACATCAGTGAAACAGGCTAAGAGAAAAGCTGGAGTTGTAGGTGTTAAAATTAGAATTGCACCACCTGCTGACCCAGTTAAACTGGCAGCTCTGGTCTTGGATGACAGTCAAATTATTTCAGAATCTGTGGATTTGGATGGAAAAGGGAGCAATGAAGAGTTGCAGAAACTCCAGGAATCTATTGGCGTTTCTTCTGATGAATCAGAAAAGACGGAGAAGAAATCCGAATCTAAAGCTCCTGAGAAGAAAGAAGCAAAGGCTCCTAAAGCAAAGCCTGAAGCAACGAAGACGGAGAAAAAAACTCCTACAAAAAAGACAAAGGCAAAAACAAGTTCAAAGAAATCCGAGGAAAAGAAGGAGGCTAAGAAATAATGGTTCTTCTGAGAAACAGTGAGATAATGGAAATGTCTGAGAAGGTTATGCAGGAGAAGTTAATCGAGATGCGGAAAGAGCTTCTTACAGAGTACACAAAACTCTCTGCAGGTGGGGTTGCAGAAAATGCAGGAAAACTCTCTGAAATGAAAAAAACAATCGCAAGAATAAAAACAATAGGAGGTATTAAAGGCTACAAAATCAATGGCTGAGGATTTAACTTGTTCAGTATGCGGGCTTCCAAAGGAACTATGTCTTTGTGAAGACGTAAAGCGCGAACAAACAACTGTCACACTCCGTACGGAAAAAAGAACATACGGAAAACTTGTGACAATTGTGGAAGGTGTAAGTGCTGATATGGTAAAACAAGTTGCTTCTGAGCTCAAAAAAGCATGTGCAACCGGCGGTGCCGTCAAAAACGGCGCAATCGAACTTCAGGGCGACAATGTCAGGAAGCTTCATAAAATACTGCCAAAAAAGGGGTTCACGGTGTCACAATGATTTCTGAAAAGAACATTGTTCAACACGAGCTTATAGGGCTGGAAGTGGAGGTGCTTGAGTGCACAGATGCCAGTAAAAAAGGCCTACAAGGTACCGTAATCGACGAAACACAAAGTACATTAATACTGTCCGATACAAAAGGCGAGTCAAAACGTATTCCCAAGGCTGAATGCACCTTTCGCTTTTCGCTGAAGGGGGACAAAATCTATGTCCTTGGAACTCTTCTTGTGGGGAGATCTGCGGACAGAACTAAAAAAAGACTAAAAAAATGGTAAAAAAAGAAGAAAAAAGCAAAACTGCTCCAAAAGCAGCAGAGAAGAAAAGCACAGCTCCAGCGGAGCCTGAAATAACTTCTCTTAACTTTTCCACTAAAGGACATCCCTTTAGAGCTATTGTTGTTTCAGATAAAATGAAAAATAGTGCAGTCGTTGTCAGACACTTTGTCCGAAAAATAACTAAATTCGAGCGATATGAAAAACGTACAACTCGGCTTACCGTTCACAATCCTGAAAGTATCTCAGCAAAAACAGGGGATGAGGTCATTGTACAGAGTTGCAGACCTATTAGCAAGACAAAGAGTCACACAATAATCAGTGTATTGTCGAGGAGCGAATAAAATGGGAAAAGTAAGAAAAAAACTCAAGGTTCATGTTAAGACAAAAGGGGACTTAACTAAGTCTCTTCCAGTCGGAGCAGTTCTTACTTGCGCAGATAATTCTGGTGCAAAGAAGCTTAGAATCATAGCGGTCAAAACAATGAAAACAAGAAAGAGGCAGATAATGTCTGCGGGTGTTTCTGATATTGCAATGTGCTCAGTAATAGCCGGAAATCCAGACATTAAAAAGACTGTAGTTCCTGCAGTTATAGTTAGACAGAGAAAGGAATATCTTAGAGTTGATGGAACAAGAATAAAATTCTCAGACAATGCTGCAGTTGTCATGACTCCTGAGGGTACCATGAAGGCAACTGAGATTAGAGGACCTGTTGCAAGAGAGGCAGTACAGAAGTGGTCTTCTATTGGTTCTGCAGCGAAGGTGGTAGTATGAAGGCAAATTGGTCAACAAGCTGGCTAAGTTCAAAACAACCAAGAAAACAGAGGAAGTATCTGTATAATGCTCCTATGCATGCCAGACAGCGTCTTATTTCATCTCACCTCGACAAGAAGCTCAGGGAAAAGCTCGGAACACGTTCAATATCTGTAAGAAAGGGAGATGAAGTTAAAATAATGAGGGGTTCTTTGAAGGGACTTAAAGGTAAAATTCTCGAGGTTAACTTGGAAACTGGTCGTGTTCAGATAGAGGGTCAGACTCGGGACAAGGTAGCCGGTGGAAAGGCAGCTATTACATTCCTTCCTTCAAATCTCTTAGTTACTTCACTGAATACTTCAGATAAGCTTCGTTTTAAGAGGGTTGCAAAATCAAAGAGACCTGAACTCAAGGCAGTTTCTCCGAAGAAAAGTCCTAAAAAAGAAGGTTCCAATACTGAAAAGAAGGATGAAAAACCTGAGGTCAAATCAGATTCAAAAAGTTCAAAGGAGGAAAAGAAATAATGCCTCACATTAAGCGTCTAAACGCACCAAGAAGCTGGCCTGTAGAAAGGAAGACTCAGCCTTGGGTAACTAGTGCAGTTCCGGGAGCTCACACTACAACTGAAGGAATTCCCCTGCGTTCACTTATCAGGGATGTTCTGGGTCATGCTAGAACTGCCAAGGAAGTTCTCAATATACTGAAAACAAGAAAAATACTTGTCAATGGACGGGTTGTAACAGAGCCACGGTTTTCTGTCGGGGCTATGGATGTTCTAGATCTTGGTGAGGAAGGGAGATTCCTTGTTACTCTAACTCGCAGAGGAAAAATCCAACTGGAGTCTTACAGTAAAGATTACAGGTTTTGCAGAATCGAGGGAAAAACTCTTTTAAAGGGTGGTAAGGTTCAGTTGAATCTCTGGGGTGGTTCAAATATTTTAGTTCCAAAGGATGAGTTTAGTACAGGGGATTCTCTAAAACTTGGTCTTAAAGACGGCAAACTTTCAGGTAAAATCGAGCTAAAAACTGGAGGAAGTGCATATGTTCTTTCCGGAAACAATGTTGGAAGGACAGGTAAGATTAAGAACATTGATGAAAAAACCAAAGAGGTGGTTCTGGAAGAAGGCAAAGACGAGTTCAAAACCCGTTTAAGCCGACTATTTCCTGTTGAGAAATGATAAAAATATCAAAAGTTAGCGTAAACATTGGTGCTGGTGGAGAGAAAGACAAATTGAATAAGGCTGAGATCCTTCTTAGCAGAATGTTCACTGCAAAACCGGTCCGGACTGTTGCAAAAGCTGCAATTCCAGAATTTAATGTCAAAAAGAACGGCCAAGTCGGCGTCAAACTTACACTGAGAGGCGAAGATGCAAACACCTTCCTCAATCAGGCCTTCGAGGCAGTTGAAAACGAGCTAAAACCAACGCAGATTGACAGAGAGGGAAATCTGTCCTTCGGAGTTGTGGAGTATATGGACCTTCCGCATATGAAGTATGACCCTGATGTAGGTATGTTTGGAATGAATGTGTCTGTACATCTTGTAAAACCTGGAGCAAGGATTGCCCAGAGAAAGATAAAAAAGACTAGACTTCCAAAAAAGAATCGCGTTTCCTATGATGAATCCAGACAGTTCTTTGAGAAGAACTACACAATAAAGTTCGTTGAACCGGAGGAATATGACTAATGGCTTCACGAAAAATAGGAAAAACATCTCTTAATTGCACTCTGTGCAAGAGCTACAACAGAAAAGTGAGGAAATACGGAATAAATCTATGTGGACGGTGCTTCAGGGAAGAGGCTCCGAGGATAGGATTCAAAAAATTCAATTGAGGTAAAAAAAATGATGCATGACCCCCTTTCAGATGCTATGGTGAACATACAGAACTATTCAAATAACGGCAAGTCTGAATGTACAGTTCTTATTGCTTCCAATATGCTAAAAAACGTTCTTGAGGTTTTCAAAAATAAAGGATATATTGCTGATTTCAAAGAAGAAGAAAATCGAAAGGGTGGAGCTTTCAATGTAGCGCTTATCAGAAAAATAAGCAAGTGTGGAGTTATCAAACCAAGATTCCCAGTTCAACTATCTGACATAGAAAAGTATGAACGACGTTATTTGCCTGCAAAAGGAGTCGGTCACATAATATTGAGCACTTCTCAGGGAATTCTTACTCATGAAGAGGCATATGAGAAAAAAATAGGGGGCGTCCTTCTGGCGTATATATACTAATGGCTGAAAATCATTCAAAAATTGTTGAAGTACCCTCCGAAGTTATTGTCGAAGTTCAGGGCTCAGTTCTCAAGGCAAATGGTGAAAAGGGCGCAATAGAAAGAGAGCTGGTTTATCCTGGGGTTTCTTTCAGAAAAAAAGACAGTTCAGTTATATTTGAATCAAAAAATGACAGGAAGGAATTCAAGGCAATCATCGGTACATATGCTTCACATCTCAGGAATATGATAAAGGGAGTTTCAGAAGGATATGAATATACTTTGAATATTGTTTATACACATTTTCCAATCACTCTAAAAGAAGAAAATGGAGTTGTTGAGGTTCACAATTTCTATGGGGAAAAAGTTCCCCGCAAGGCAAAGATTTTGGATGGAGTCGAAGTTGAGCTCCAAAAAGAGAAGGTCATTGTTTCAGGAATTGATAAAGAGAATGTAGGCCAGACTGCAAGTAATATCCAGAATGCAACAAAGTTAAGAGGGAGGGACACTCGAATATTCCAGGATGGAATATATGTCGTATCAAAGAAATGACTACTATAAATGAAAGAAAATCACTTATTAAAAGGCTCAGGAAGAAAAAACCAGTCTTCAGGAGACAGGAATCAACAAGATACAAACGTGTTCCAACTAAGTGGAAGGCTCCAAAAGGACGCCAGAGTAAACAAAGGCTTGGAAAGGGTGGAAGTCCAAAGACTCCTGGAAAAGGTTATGGCACTCCTAAAATAGTAAGAGGTCTACATCCTTCCGGTTATGAAGATATTTTGATAAAAAATCTAAAAGAATTGGAAGCGATTGAACCTAAGACTCAGGCAGTCCGCTTTTCAACACGCCTCGGTCAGAACAAAATTAATGGTTTCAGAGAGGCTGCAAAAAAAATCGGGATAAAGGTGCTTAACTAATGAAAAGAAGGGGAGAGGCAAACACACAAAGAAGACTCGCTGCAAGCGTTCTTAAAGTGGGTCAGACTCGTGTATGGTTCGATCCAGAGGCTCTTGACGAAGTAAACAGTGCAATGACAAGAGGCGACATTAGAAAGTTCATTGGTCTTGGTTACATCAAAAAGAAGCCTGCAGTTGGAAATTCACGCGGTCGAATACGACTAAGGCAGAAACAGAAAGCAAAAGGCAGGCAAAAGGGACAAGGAAAAAGAAGAGGTACTGCTAATGCAAGACTTGGAAAGAAAAGTAAGTGGATGGTCAAAATACGGGGGCAGAGATCACTTCTAAAACATCTGAGGGATTCAGAAAAAATAAGCAAAACAGTATACAGGAAGGCATACAGGCTGGCAAAGGCTGGTTCTTTTAAACATAAGGCTCACCTTAAAACATATCTAAGGGGTAAATCAGAATGAAAAGAAGAAAAATATCAGATTTCAGAAGGAGAAAGAGTAATCAGACGGATTATAGAAAGCGCTTGTCTCTTCTAAAATCAGGAAAGCCAAGATTGGTAGTTAGAAAGAGTCTCAAGAATATACAAGTTCAGCTTGTTAATTACACTGATAGTGGTGATACAATTCTTGCTTCAGCATCATCTACTGAATTAAATAAACTTGGGTGGAATTATAGCTGTTCTAATATTCCTGCTGCATATCTTACTGGACTTCTTTGCGGAACAAGGTCAAAGGTAGCAAAAGTTAAAGCCGCTGTTCTTGATACTGGTTTGTATCGTCCAATAGCCGGTTCAAAACTGTATGCTGCTGCAAAAGGAGCCTCTGATACAGGTCTAGAAGTTCCACATGGAGATTCAGAGAAACTTTCAGAAGAGAGACTTTCCGGAGCTCACATAGCCAGCTATGCAGAGACTTTGGAAAAGGACAACAAGGAAAAATATGAGTCTCAGTTCTCTCACTATATTTCTTCAAAAACGAATCCAAAGGACATTCAAAAGCAATTTGAAGCAACTAAAAAGAAAATAATGGAGGCTAAGAAATGAGCAACGAAGAAAAGACAAGCCCAGCTGAAACAAAAGTTGCTGCTCAAGCAACAGAAGAAAAAACAAGCCCCACTGTAACTAAAGCGACTGTTCCAGCAACAGAAGAAAAGGCAAAAACAGGAGCGCAGGGTGGCAAAAGAGAACGTTCAAAATTCGGAAGGCGTTCTTCTATTGATTTAGAAAATTGGAAACCTAAGACAGAACTTGGTCGGGAAGTTCTTGCTGGTGACTATGAGTCACTTGATGTAGTCTGGGATAATGGAAAGGTCATCAGAGAGCCAGAGATAGTGGATTCACTACTTCCGGGGCTTGAAGAAAGAATATTAAAAATTGGAAAGGGTCAGCGACCATTTAAATGGGTTCAGAGAATGACGGACTCAGGTCGAAGAAGTAAGTATTTCGTAGCAGCAGCTGTTGGAGATAAAAACGGCTATGTTGGTTTTGGAATTGGCAGAGCAAAGGACTTCAGTGGTGCAATTTCCCAGGCTATGCGAAAGGCAAGACTCAATCTAACTAAAGTTGAATTCGGAAGCGGTTCTTGGGATGAAGCTTCTTCTGAAGGAAAACATTCAATTCCTCATAAGGTTACTGGTAAGTGCAGTAGCGTAAGTCTGGATTTACTCCCTGCTCCTAAGGGAACTGGGCTTGTTGCTAACAAGATATCAAGTGATTTAATTTCACTTGCAGGTATTTCTGACTTGTGGACCAAATCTCGCGGTCACACTAAAACAAGAGTTAATATGGCAGCTGCAACATTCAATGCACTCAAAAAACTAAGCAGGTATAACAATGGCTGAAGAAAATAAAACAGAGAATGAGAAAGGTGGAAAACTATGTGTAGTTCTTCTTAGAGGGAAAGTTGGTGCAGGACCTAAGATAAAGGAAACTCTCAAAACACTCAATCTAAATGCTGTTAATAATTGTATAATTCTGGAAAATAATGCATCTACAATTGGTGCTCTGAGAATTTTACAGGGTTACATAACTTGGGGTGAAATTGACGCTTCACTTGAAAAAGACATCAAAGCTGCAGGCAAGGAGAAGATTCCATACAGACTTCATCCTCCTCGTGGCGGTTTGGAAAGAAAAGGTAAGAGAAATTTGTTCAATAAAGGTGGAGCTCTTGGTTACAGAGGCTCCAATATAAATTCACTTGTAAGGAGAATGTTATGAGTACTACCAATAAAAAAATAAGAAAGTACCGCGGAAGAAAAACAGGTGGTGGCGCCAAGAAGAAAAGAAGAGGTGCAGGAAATCGCGGAGGTCGTGGAAACGCCGGACGCTGGGATCACAAGAAGATGACTGCCCGTGCAAGAGATTTGACTAACAAGAAACTCAAGCCAGTAAATGAAAAACTACCTGCAATTAACCTAAGTCAGGTCGAGTCTATAGCAATAAGAGATAATTTAAAGGACATAGACCTTAGCGGATACAAAGTTCTTGGCGAAGGAAGCTTGACAAGGGCACTTTCTATAAAGGCTGCAAGCTTTTCCAAGTCAGCAGCTGCAAAAATAAAGAAAACCGGAGGAAAAATTGAGGGAGCTGTGTCCGCTGAAGGGGGGGCATCAGAACCCGAAACTGTAACAGAGGATGTCATTTCAGAGGATACTTCAGAATCTTCCTAGTGTAGCAAAACCGTCAAAGACTCTTAGCTTCAAAGAGAAGTTAAAGTGGACGGCTCTACCTCTTATTGCATTTTTTATTCTTGGTGAAGTAGCTCTCTTTGGTCTTGAGTCTGGGGCTACAGGCGGCGATATTTTCGGAAGCCTTAGGGCAATTCTCGCCACAAGCTTCGGAACCGTTCTTACTTTAGGTATTGGTCCTCTTGTTATGGGGAGTATTATTCTTCAGCTTCTTAATGGAGCTGGTGTGTTCAAGTTCGATATGAGCACACCTGAAGGAAAAGCAACTTATCAGGGAGCTCAAAAGATACTTGCTCTTGCTTTTACACTCTTTGAGGCAGCTGTCTTAGTTATATCAGGACAGATTGCTGCATCTTCTGTTTTGGCGGCGTCAAAAGGACTGATGTTCGCTAATTCAATTGTAATTGCACAGATTGTTCTCGGTGGTCTCATAATCATATATCTGGATGAAGTTGTTTCAAAATGGGGTTTCAGTTCAGGTATCAGCCTCTTTATTGCTGCAGGCGTTTCACTTGAAATAATTACAAGGTCTCTTGACCCTTTCAGATTAGGTCCTGGACAGCCTATTAACGGAGCGATTCCAGCATTTATATCTTCACTAGTTGGAGGTTCAATTCAATTTATTCGTGTCCATCCAAACGATATGCTTGCCCTTCTTGCGACTATTATTGTTTTCATAGTTACCATGTACGCGCAAACTATGAAGGTAGAAGTTCCAATATCTTATGGAAGAATTCGTGGCTTTGCAAGGAGATATCCTCTCCCTCTAGTATATGCTTCGAATATGCCTGTCATCTTCATAGCCGCTCTTATTGCAAACCTGAATTTCTGGGTTGCTATGCTGAATAAGGCTGGAATAAATCTTCTTGGTTACTTTGACCCTGCAGGTGGAGCACATGGATTTATTTTCTTTGTCAGCCCGTACACATCATTTGCAAAGGATTTGATACAGAGAAATGTAGGTGGAGTAGATATTTTGCATGCTTTTGTGTATTTCCTTGTAGTAGTTCTTGGGTCTATTATGTTCTCAAAACTGTGGGTTGGAATTTCAGGAACAAACTCAAAAGCACTTGCTGAAAAACTCATGAATTCTGGGATGCAAATTCCTGGTTTCAGGTCCGATACAAGAATTATAGAAAAGGTTCTTGACCGTTACATTCCTTCATTAACTGTTCTTGGAGGGGCATTTGTAGGTGCTCTTGCGGCTATTGCGGAGTTCAGTGGTGCTCTTGGAGGCGGAACAGGAGTTCTCCTTACAGTAGGTATAATATATCAACTCTATCAAGAAATAGCATCTGAACAGCTCATGGAAATGCACCCCGCAATAAGGGGTTTCCTTGGTGAAGGGGGTCTAATATGAAGAACAGAATAATTGCACTGACTGGTGTTCCCGGTTCCGGGAAGACAACAGTTCTCAAGAAAGCTCTTAGTATGGCTTCTAATGTTTCTGTTGTAAATTTTGCAGATGTTATGCTCGGTGTTGGAGAAGAACTTGGTCTTGGTTCTGACCACGACGCAATACGGAAACAACCTCTTGATGTTCAGAAAGAGCTCCAGAAGAAGGCAGCGAAAAAGATAGCAAAGGATGCCAGCGGGATAACAATAGTTGATACGCATGCTACAATCAAGACCAAGGACGGTTATTTGCCAGGACTTCCTCAATGGGTCCTTTCTGTACTTAATCCGTCAACAATAGTTATTGTAGAAGCTTCAAGCAAGGACATAAATCTCAGAAGGCAAATGGACAAGTCTAGAAGCCGGGATGATGATGGAGAAGTTGGAATAGAACTTCATCAGGAGTTAAATCGGGCAATTTCTCTTGCATATGCAGCAGCATCAGGGGCAACAGTTAAGATAATTATAAATGAGCAGAATAAGCTTGAAGAGGCTTCCAAAACACTTCTCGATTTACTGGGAGGAAACTAATGAGTATTCTCTCAAGTCCTATGTATTTTATTATGGTAGTTTCCGCCGTCCTAACTCTGACTCTTTCTCTTGTAAATAAGGTTTTCACAGATCCTGAAAGAATGAAGGAAATACAGGCTATTATGAAATCATATAACAAGGAATTGATGGCGGCCACTAGAGCTAAGGATAGTGAAAAACTGGAGAAACTCCAGAAGGAAAAATCAAAGATTTCTCAAATGCAACAGGAAATGATGAAGATGCAGAAGCCAATCTTCCTTTCAATGATTCCTTTTCTGGTTGTGTTCTATTTTCTTGGGAAGCTTGCTACAGGTCAGGGCTGGGGAGAATTTATTCAACTTCCTTTTACAATAAGTCTTTTTAGTGTAGGTAATGATTTGACTTGGATTGGATGGTATATGTGGTGCTCACTCCCCTTTACTATGCTTTTCAGAAAAGCACTTGGAATAAGTTAAAATGCCAGTAATTACTATCGGCGGTCCACCTGGGGCAGGAACTACCACTATTGCTAAAGCATTGGCTGAACATTTTTCTTTAAGATATATCTCAACTGGGGATATTTTTAGAAAAATTGCAAAAGACCGTGGTATAAGTCTTAATGAGCTCAATAAGACTGCAGAAAGAGAAGTTGATGAATTGGTTGACAAACGCAGTAGAGAGGAAGGGCTTGCAGGTGATGTTGTAATTGACGGTGATATTGCCGCGTGGATAAATCCTGATGCTGAGTTTAAATTCTATTTCACAGCATCTCTGGAAACTCGTGCAAAGAGGATTTTTGGGGATTCAAAAATAAGACTTGCTGAAGAAAGGCAGACATTTGAAAATGTTGAAAGAAATATTGAGAAAAGGTTAGAGGATGACAAGCGTCGTTATATGGAATATTACAGTATAAATCTTGATGATATGTCAATATATGGTCTCGTTATTGACACAGAAACACTTTCTGTCGAAGACGTTATAAAGAAGGCAATAGACTATATTGAAGGGAAGGGAGTTGATAATGATGATTGATGTTGGAAGAGTATGTACAAAGACTGCAGGAAGGGAAAACGGTAATATTTGTCTTGTAATCGAAAATATTGATGATATATTTGCAATAGTGGCCGGACCTAGTGTAAAGAAAAAAAGGTGTAATGTAAAACATCTTTCTCAACTTCCTAGGAAGCTCCTTGTTTCTAAAGGGGCTTCACAGGCTGATGCATCTCGGATTCTTGCAGAGGCAGGTCTTGTAGAGGGACTTGAAGTAAAGTCTCCTAAGAAAGAAGAAAAAAAAGCCCCTAAAAAACCTGTAAAGAAGGCTGAAAAAACCAAAGCTGTCAAAACAAGTAAAAAACCGGCAACGAAGAAAGCTCTTCCCACAAAAAAGTAGGTAGTTATGAATTCTGGAAAGCTTCCCTTTGAGAGAGAGAGAGAAATACTAATTCGCAAGGAGGAAGAGACTAATCCTGACTTGGGTTCTTCTCCGGATGAAAGAAGCATTGAAGAACTTCTTAAAGCTTGTATAATTAATATTGACAAGTCGGCAGGTCCCACGTCTGCTAGAATTACTGATTTTGTCAAGGAAATTATAGGCACAAAAAAATGTGGACACTCAGGAACTTTGGACCCAGGTGTTACTGGCGTTTTTCCTGTTGGTGTCGGAAGTGGAACTAAAGCTCTCCATTCTCTTCTTATAGCAGGGAAGGAATATCTCACTCTTATGCGTTTGCACGAAGAAATTTCTGAAAGAAAACTAAAAAAAGTTCTCAAAAGATTCACCACAAAACTATATCAGACTCCTCCCATAAAATCAAATGTCAAAAGAGTTCTCAGAGTCAGAGAAGTATATTATACTAAACTCATTGAGTCCGAAGGAAAGGATGCACTGTTCACTGTTGGCTGTGAAGCCGGGACTTATATTCGGAGACTTTGTTATGACATTGGAGAAGTAACTGGTTCTGGCGCTCACATGCAGCAGTTGAGAAGAACTCGTGTGGCAAACTTTGACGAAACTACTCTTGTTACATTACAGCAATTAAAGGATGCATTTGTTTTCTGGAAAGAAGGGGATGAAAGTGAACTTAGAAAGACATTACTTCCTATTGAATCTGCATTATCCCATCTTCCAAAAGTGGTAATAAGTGATTTCGCAATTCCTTCAGTAACAACTGGTGCACAGCTTGCCGTTCCTGGCATACTTAGTGTAGAGTCAGGTATATCTCCAGGGGAATTAGTGGCTGTTCTAAGTCAAAAAGGTGAGGGAGTTCTCTATGGTTCGGCTCTTGTTTCTTCTGAAGATATGATATCAATGAAAAAGGGGCTTGCAGTCAAGACAGAAAGAGTTCTTATGAATCCCTCAACATATTCAACAAAATGAGCACTGAAGAACAACAAGAGCATTATTACAAGGAAAAGACAAAGATTCCTCTTCATCTCGGAGAAGTTTCTGCTTTAATCAAAGGTACTGAACTAAAGTTATTTTCTTCTCCCCCTGTATTTTCTTGGAGGCAAATTGACAAAGGCAGTCTTATTATGGCCGAGAATATGCTTATTCCTGAAGGGCAGGGAAAGCTTCTTGATATGGGCTGTGGTTATGGGGTTCTCGGTATTTTTGCAGCTCTTCAGAATCCTCTACTCGAGGTGCAGATGGTTGATTCAAGCGAGCGTGCTGTGTATCTGACAAAGAAAAACATTCGGAAATATGGTCTTGGTTCGCGTGTCACAGTTGTTCAGGGAAATTTGTTTGAAAAGCTTGAGGATAAAGATTTTGATACTATTGTCTCAAATCCGCCTTATTCTGCTGGGAAGGATGTGGTTGAACGCTTGATTGCTGATTCTCCTGCTTATTTGGCTGAAGTGGGTACGCTTCAAATTGTAGGCCGGCATTCCAAAGGCGGTAAAATGTATAGAGACTACATTAAAGAGGCATTTACTTATGAGTTTGAGTTTGGAAAACAGAGTGGATTTCGTATATATCTTGGGAGTAAAAAAGATATACCTGAACTACGAGAGGATAAAGAGTCTATACTGGAGTCTTACTCCACGGACGAATAAAGTTCCGATAATGGACTAATACTGCCGAGGTCGCATAATCTGGTATTGCGCTACCCTGGAAAGGTAGTTTCCTTCGGGATGTGTGAGTTCAAATCTCACCCTCGGCGCTTCGTTACTTTTTTTATATGGGGACATACTAGTTATTTTATGGCAAAAGCAGATCCTGTAAAATTAACTTCTTCAATTTTAGAAGCAGTTGATATTGCTTCAGAAAATAATAAAGCTCTTAATCCTGCTTATAGTGCAATTCCTTTCAATAAACTGTATTTATATACTGTAAGTCTATAGCAAATAGGTGGCATTGGCTAAATAGGTCTAAAATATTCCACAATTTCGTAATGAGGCACCAGTGGGTACCCATTTACTTTATTCCACATTCGCGCAGTTTCTCGTCCAAGCGTGGCTTTGCCGAATCACGACTTAGAAGGCGTCTTGAAAAACAGGGCTGGTCTGTCTGGAAAGGTCTCCTGGTTGGTGCTGTACGAATGCAAGATGATTATTCAACTGCAACGGAAAAGTATGAATTACTTTCTAAATTTTTAGAAAAACATAGTGCGGAGCTTCTGGAAAAACTCCAATATTATTGTTCTGTTCATTTTGGCTTTCCTGATTTTATCTGTAACAAAGGTAGGGAATGGAAATTTGTTGAATGTAAGTTGGGCTATGAGCCTCTCAGTGAAAAACAGAAAAAATGTATAATGGAGCTTCAGCTTCTAGGTCTTAATGTTGAGGTTCATAAACTAGTCAGTAGCCATACAGGAACTCAGTCTGCAATGGTAAATTTAAAAGGAACTGGTAAAATAATAACTCGAAAACAACTAACTCTTAATGACAGGCTCTTTAGCAGGTGCCAAAACATATAAAACATCCATCTCTAAATTTAGCTACTCATGTTAAAAGAACTAAGGAAAAAATTACAAAATCTTAGCAAGATAAAGAATTGTCCAGCATGCAGTTCTAAGGATATTACTTATGATTCTAAGGGTAAAGCACATCTCTGCAATGATTGTGGTGTAGATATTCAGGCTACTATTTCTTCTAAAACTGAGTGATTTTAGGTCCTTTCTATATAGATAAAGTATATAAAGTCCTATGTACTAGGAGATGTGCTAGGAGGTGAAGGCAGCGCAAACCTTCGGGGGTGCGCTTTGAAGTGTTTCGAAAGAAACATGGATGTTGCTGTAAAAAGCAGGTCTTCGCTTTATAGCTCCCATAAAATGCTGGGAGGTGAAGGCAGTACAATTCTTCGGACTTGTA